>Ga0209092_10001063_pt1 | contig 27620 bp, 18 predicted proteins | sample FraStrMetagenome_FD_187446 | JGI IMG/M metagenome (GOLD analysis project Ga0209092, IMG submission 187446) | Marine eukaryotic phytoplankton communities from Arctic Ocean - Fram Strait ARC3M Metagenome (SPAdes) (version 2) | ecosystem: Environmental > Aquatic > Marine > Oceanic | place: Fram...
TCGAAAGAAAAACTTCGAAAGATGATAATGTGATTGAGATATCTAAAAAAATGTCACTCTTTTCCTTAAAAGATGATTTGAGACGAAATAAAAAAATCATTAGATTTCATAGCTGGAAATTACGACAGTATACTTGGTACTACGTTGACATAAAATGCGAGATTCACGTTCATTCAAAACTAACCCCGCTCGCGAAAGAACTATACACTTAATCTTTTAAAGCTATCAGAATGGACCTACTCATGGCAGAGATAGCGCGAAAGCGTAAATCTGTCGAACGTGCAAAAAGCTCTGCCAAAGTTTTTAAGACCAATAGTGGTAGAAGTAGTAAGAGCAAAAAGCGGCAATATTTCAGATCGAGCGATTTACGCAGATTTGAAGAAGAAGGTGGCGATGATGAAGGAACTGAGCTAAGCCAGACGCAAGAACAATCACAGAAAGCTAAAAAGCAGCGTGTTGCTGAGAGTGAGGACGAGAATCTAGTACAGTCTAAAAAGAAGTTCAATATGAATGGTAATAACACCACACGCTTTGAAGACGAATCAAAAGAAAAGCTTTTATCCAAGCTAAAAGACCTTAAACAAAATAAAACTTCGTCGTCATCCACAATAACTCAAACTAAACTTACTTCATACGAAATCACAACGAGATTAAGATCGATTGGTCAACCTATACGACTGTTTGGTGAAAGTCTAACGGACGATACTCAACGAGAAGCTCGTCTATTGCAAACTCAACAATCAATTCAGAAAGCTTTATCAGGAAAGAGTGACATGGATGATTTTCGTTTAGGAAGCGGCCATGGTATCAGAAACACATTTTTGCAAGAAGATGAAGAGACGAATCAAAAAAATAAATCTTTAGAAAAGTCAACGGACAACAGAAAACAAAATTCTAAAGATGGAAACAAGTCTAATGGCAACATTACAAATATTAATGCAGATAATAATCGACAACAAGAGGAAAATGAAATAGAACTTGCCAAGGACCCACATAAGCATATATACAAATTTTTTAAGAACCATTTGAAACTATGGGAAGCTGATCTCCTTGAAAGACCCGACCATGTCAGACGTACAGCTGCTGGAAAAAATGAAACGAAAACTCTTAAGCAATGTAGGGATTACATTCGTCCTCTCTTCAAGTTGTGCAAAACTCGTAGACTGGAACCATTTCTATTAGAAAGCATACATAAGATTGTTTTACATTGTCAAGAAGGAGAATTTGTTTTCGCGAATAATGTTTACAATGATGTAGCCATTGGACGTGCCGCGTGGCCAATTGGTGTGACTATGGTGAGTATGATCTTTTGCAGATTCAATTTGCTTTTTATTAGTTTTCAGATTTTTTGACGAGAGTTATCTCGAAATCTTGGATTATTTCTTGCAGGTGGGAATACATGCAAGAAGTGGAAGGGCTAAGATTGAGAGTGGGAACGTTGCGCATGTGATGAATAGTGAATTACAAAGGAAGTACTTGACAAGCGTGAAGAGACTTATGACTTATTGTCAAAAGACGCGAAAAGATGTAGCACCCTCCAAAAAGGTCATGAATTAGATATTTGTCGTGAATCTTGTTGAGCCGTTCTTTAAGAGAAATTCTCAAAAGTTGTCCTATGTTCTTTAAACCAATTTACATGCAGTGCTTTCGATTCACGGATTTCAACAAGGTACTTTTGCCCCTTACATGTATCGCTGGCGTCCCTTCATTGCATGTATGACTAAGTTCAATAACTTAAACCAAGAATTTTAATTTTAGATGATATCGAAGTAAAAAGTTTTGTAATCATATAACCTTCAATTTATCAATATAAAATTTCTATGCTTCTATATGCGGGCAGACTAAATAATATCTGCTGGATCTTGATACAAATAGTTCAGAATGACATAAATGGAAAGATCAAAGATACCTTTTTTTAAGGCTCGAAATGGATTTTTGTCAAAAGCTATTCTCAAAAAAATCTATGGAAGTTTACTCTTGTCCTGAAACAAAAAGATCAAATTCGTCAAAGGAATCTAGCTAAAGCGATTCGCATATTACAACGCACTTCCTGGCACGAAGAGATTTTGCTTCCCTCGTAACTTCGTCAATCAAAAGTCTTTCGCAAGGAAGCTCGTAATGAGCCATCAAACGTAGAAAATAAAGTTCATCAAAAACACAAGAACGGTTTTAGAAAGGCACCGCGACATAGACAATTCCCGATGACATGTCAATTTTTATCTAAAGAGCTTTCTCAAAGATATCAGAGAACCGAAGATAAGTACTCATGATGAGCTCTCAGGAGAAGGAATAATGACAACCATTTACAAATTCCTCAATCTTCATTACCTTCACTAAAATAAGGCCTACTAGAATCTTCTTCATGGAATTCAATGATGAAATTCAACGTGTCTAAAGGCTCAATATAAATCGATAGCACCACATAGATCTATATGCACTTTTGTCGAGTTACATTAGATTTTAAGACAAGATTGTCAATCAACCCTCATTCCAGTCGACCTCTTCCATCAAAAGCTCTGTACTAGCCAACCAAGTCTGCATAACTGAGAGTGGCTCCATAGCAGCAATTACTGGCATTAATAAACGATGAAATTCAAATGGCGGTAAATTAAATAATTCACCACGTTGTATTCCCAACTTTCCAAACTTCAACAACATATCAGCAATGGCAAGGACAAATGCCTCCCTCGCCTTTCTTGGAATAAACCATTTCAATGCGACTGATTTCATATTGGGAAATGTAATAGTTACACCATCAAACCGAGGCTTGCATGCAGTTGTTACAATGTGATTTTTTTGTACCAAAATTTCATGTTGGATAATCAAGGCTAATCTTTCTAAAACTAGTGTTCTCAGTTTTCCATTAAAATCTGCATTATCAGCATCTGATTGGTTTTCGTGAGTTGATACAAAAGTCGAAGTTAAAAGCAAAAATGAAGACTTTGTCCGTGCTAAAAAACTTCTTCGATATTCTTTCATTCGGTCTTCTTGGTCATTATCATCTTCATCATCTTGTGGAACTAAGTTCCTTGAAGACTTAGCAACAATGTCATCCTTCACATTTTTTAGATATACGTCCATGCTTGCACTCAATCTCATGTTCTCTTCATCATAACCAAAATCATCTTCTGTCTCTTCATCATCTCTTTTTTTTCGTAGTTTTTCAGCTATTTTTGAAGCATAATCTAGATGTAGGTATTTATGCAATTGTCGCACATTGGAAATGAATAATGACATAAAAAATATTGAAAAGGGAAGCCAAAAGATAGCAATCCAAACACTTGTTTTTCTTGTAGGGTAAATATCTCCATAACCTGAAGAGGGATTCGTGGTAAGAGAAATTGCGCAAAGTTTCTATGAATAGATCAATCAATGTACTTACCTACTGTAGTCATGGAAATAACGGCAAAGTAAATGGCGTCAATGGCAGCCAATTCTTCTGATAATCCAATCGCGATAGCTCCGACTGCAATTATGATAACCAAAGACATAGCTTTTGAAATCATTTTGCCAAGAAAAGTTTGATGTAGAAAATCTTTGGACTTCTTCCATAAAAATATTGCATAATCGATGGACTTTCTTTCTACATTTATTTTTGAGGAGTGTAAACCCGCGATATTGCGAATACCAGTGTGCTCTCCATGACTTAAAGCAATCTCATTCCCTTGTCGAGCAATGTGGCCTCTGTCCCTTGAATTCCTTGTTTGATTCCCTTGAAGCACAAGATATTCCATTATACCCGAGAAAAAGAGGGTTATAATTATAATTCCAACTAGAACGTAAAACGTCGTAAACATCTTTGCAAGCTTGGTCTTTGGGAGAATATGGTTCCCATAACCAACAGTTGTCATCGAGTCTGGTTGAGAAAGAAGCAGCCCGAGATATTAAAGTGAGCTGCGTGGGGTGCAAAATACGTATTTCAATATTTCATGATATAACTTACACATGATAAAAAGAAGGGATTCTCTTATGGGCCAATCAGCTTCCCAAAAAGAATAGAAACCTACTCCAACAATCAAATAAATTACGAAAGAAATACAAGTCAAGAGAGTAAAACTTTGTATTGCAAGCCTCTGTGATATTAATCTCACTTCGTATTCCACCAACGCATTATGAAAATAGAGATCAAACTCATTTAGAACATCTTCTTTGCCATGAATGGCCGGTGAAGAATTTAAAGAAAGGCTACAGTCACTCATGGACCGTCGAAGAGTACAAAATTCCGTATCTGTTTGTATCATTTTATCAATGGATTTGTGTTCTAAAGATTCAGTTTCTTTCGTTTCCATATCTATTGCAATAGGAGAGACATCTCCAGCTGGTGCAAAATTCCTGTCCCCCTCATCTGAGAAGCGACCCATTAGTTTGATAACAGCGGAACCTGGATTATACTTTAATGTTTTCCACCTAAGTGTATTCGTCGGAGTTGAAGCTTGGATGGTATTATATGCTCCAATTTCTGATTCTATTTCACTATGGCTCTTCTTTTTATTCATAACGTTTTGGTGCGTCTACACTTCATTAGCTAAGCTTACGAGTGAGATGAATAATTGATATTTCGAATTACAAAGCGGTGCTCAAAGCTAACCGCAGTTTTTGAAACAAAATAGATCAGGGATTTTGCATAGAAAAAGGAAATTAAAATAGAAAATAAATAGAATTTTTGTACATAATTAAGAATGATGAACATGGGGCATGCTTAAGTGAAAAGTTCAGAGACCTTACTTTATAACAAAGGAAATACGGCTATAAACTAATTCATCAAGGCTAATTAAGTGATACTGTGTTTAGACTTCTTAACTTTAGAATAACGCAAAGGTTGAAAAAATTAATAACATCAGGATTATTATCAGCCAAGCAAATGCTAAATATTTATACAGAGTCTGCAGAATTTTCCTTATGAGTACGTTACGATATTTAGGTGTGCAAGAAGACATAAAAAATGGAAACTCCACAGTTCTTCACAAACTCAATGGATTAAGCATGATCAACATAAAAAAAAGGATGGGTCTATAGTAGAGGAGTGTCTACGCATGTAAATCTTGATTTAATACACGAAACCTGTACTGCTGTTACTTAAACATTATTATTATTATTAATGAACAGTACGCATAATAGCGTAGACTTTTGAGTAGCAAGGGTAAGGAAAATTGCATCTCTAGCTAGAGAAGAAAGGAATTAGGGTACAAAAAAATGAAAAGTTACATACGTTTGAAAAATAATAGAGCTTTTTGTCTCATCTATTGAAGAATGAAGTTACATCATGCAGAATTGTGTATGTACGACCAATACTAATCGTATATCTTTTTTTCAAGTTCTGTATATGTTTGTTTACATGTTAGTTTAGATAAGCTCACTAATTGGTTTTATACGACTACTTTAGCTTTTATCTTTATCGTTTGAATATATTTTACATTTCTACAACAGGTGAGAACCTCAATATTAACTTAGTTTATCATGACCCAGACTCTACTATGAGCTATGAAAGTTATATACAATCCATGGACGAAATTTATTTTATATATCGAAAATCGCTTGAAATACAATGCATACAAACCCTGTACAACATATGAGCAGGTTGAAGTTAAGATCAATACATTGTGCCTTATAGGTCAATAGTGGGACGCCAGGTTAGTAATGTTTTCAAATAATTGAAACATTAATAAGGACTAAAGGGTTGATATGGCCTCACCTTATTCCAGATCTACTATTAAAATAATACTGAATCATCATATTTGTGTTAGACTTCATATCATGATTGACCAACATATCTCATGAAAACTGAATCACATGTTCATCGTATCTCACATTAAATATACATACATTATGTGATTCATTTAAACTTACCAAAACAGGAAGCATGGCAACTATCACTGACCGCTACTCTAGCGAAGAATCCTTTATGGATTTCCTTGAATCTATTGGATTTAGTCCAGCTCAAAGGAATAGGATCTCCCTGGAAGGATTCACTTCCATGAAAATTCTAGTTGCTCATTCTTATCAGCTTGAAGGATCATCAGGATTGGAGAAATATCTCCGTGACCTGAACAAGACATACGCTGGTGCAGCACAAGCAATCCGGGTGCATTATACTCCCCGTATTGTCAGTTGTCTTGCAGGATGCTTAAATTATTACATCCTATCGGTATATGCACTTCACACTATCCCTGGTGTCTTAGTTATTGACGCCAATATGGCGGCCAATCACGGAAAGTTTTGGACGAAATACAAATGTGACAAAAATGCATCTGATTTGTACAAAGATGATGATGTCGCAACTGACTTATCCAAACTTAAAGGTGCTACAGCTTGGGTAGCGTTTCGTGATGCCTTCACCTACAAGTTGAGGAATGCAATTAATGCAAGGGGATTACCAATGGTGTGTCTTATTGATACTGCTATCAGGGCAGTAACTCATGAAAATGCAAATCTATTAGAAGCAATTCATATCAATTTAAACAAAGAACTTCTTTTTGATACACCTATGCCTTATGCACGGATAATGAATTAGAGTAAACTAATACAAAAGTTGAAAGGATGATAATTATGAGCTTATTTTAATTGACTAGTATTTTAATTTCATAACTTAACACAGAATATAGTAAACATATATTGAAAACCACACAGTTTCCATGGCAATGTAGCTGACATATGTGGGCCAGACAGATGACAGATGGTCTTGCTTAAAAGGGCTGTCATTCCCAGATGACAGTCATCTGTTGGATGCTACTCAATGCATATGGGTGAAACTGCTAGCTTTGCTTCAGCAGCTGCTTCCTTGTGAGGAGGAAGGCTTTGATGATTTTGTTTTCATTTAATTTAATATCATCTATGAGTTACTACATGTGTACTCATGTCTAACTATTAAATACGAAGCTAGCTTTTTTATTTAACTATTAAAGTTGCAGCTATAGATTCAATTGGATGAGTTCATCTAAACGTAGACTAATTTAGCTGGACCATAAACTGTATATTGCACATATATGTATGAATAAATGAATTGTCATATCGCGTATGGAGATTGAAGTTAGGATAATAATAATTAATATATCTTATTTTAAGTGTAGTTCAATGAACCATACAAGTAGAGGGTCCAAAGAAACACTAGCCCTTCTTAAGCTGAGGACTTACGCATTTAATTTAATTAATTGGACAAATGGTGGAATGAAAATTAATTGGTCAAATGACCCCCCACCGGGAATCGAACCAGTGACCACTGGCATGGTTAGTGCACCACCTAACCACTAAGGCAATTACGCCCTCGGAGATTGAAGTTAGGAAGATTGGAGGGAAGGTACAGCCGGCTTTTTCCCCCTTTTTAGTATAAATAGTTTACATGTGTATTAGATTATTTAGACATGTTAATGCATCAGAAAAACTCCACGTACATTTCATGAAATAAAACATAAAATAAACACACAATTTACAAACAAATAGTGCACGATTTGGATAACTGTATTTTGTCATCTACAAGTATAACATTCATTAATACATTTAACTTGTCGTTTCATAGATTAACAGTCTCGAGTCTTATCAACCGATTCACAAGAGAGAAAAGAAAACAATATAAGAAGATCGATCAGAATAAAACACAGTCTACCAGACCACTCAAACTGAGCAGAGGAGAACCGTGCCTATATCATTATTTCGAACAAACAAGTAGAAATACAACCCACAACCAGAAAAGAAATCTTGGACTATGTCCTAGATATCATTGAGATTTCTAAGTCCACTGGAATCAACCTAAACGATTATGTTGGAATTAAACGAATTGGAATCCTCATCAATACCAATGAAAAAATCCTACTAGATGATGATGATATTAGTCTAGCACGTGTCACCGCAATCTCGCTATTCACTGAATGGTTAATGGAATATTTGAATAAAAATGATGACGAGCCACCAGTAGACTGGAGCAAAGAGTTCACTGAATCCATTTGGGATAAATTCTTTCTAAAAAGAGGTGCAGACACAGCTAGCTCTACTAGCGGTTCATCAAGCAAAAATGAAGATGCAAAAGAGGAGAATCTCGTACCTGGTGTTGTCCCCATGATACCACTACAAGTAATGCCCAAGCACCACTACCTTTGAAACGCGAAGTGAGATTCCAATCTGAATTTGATGGACAGTTGAAAAATTGGATAAGTTTCAAGCAGGAATTCAAATTCATTGCATCAATGCATGGACCCAAGAACTCAGCGAATACCAAGAAAAGAACAAATTCCTGCGATCTATCCTGGGTTATTCCTTAGCAAAAGGCAATGCTCTGACGTGTGTTAAAAAATAAAGTAACCAAGAGAATGGTAAAGGAAGTTGTTGACATGGTTTGAAAAATCAAGGTTCCATTGTAACACTCGCCCGTAAGACACTTACCATCATCAATACTCATCATATGACACCTCAATCCTTTGGTGCTGTAGAAGTCTATCTGGAAAAGTTCAAATCCGCCCTATTGGAATTAGAAGAGATTGAAAAGCCTTATATATGGCTACGGCGAAAATCAATTTCTTGAACAATATTCAAGATGAAGATTACAAGATTGTAAAAGAAAGTTTAGAAATGGATGACATGAAGACTTACCATGATTGACTAGTTGAAATCCGACGTAAATCCATCAATGTCGAAAACGAGAGGAAGAGGAATGGAAATCAGAGAAGAGGCAATAATTCGCACTCGAATCAGTACAACAAAAATTCCTGTGCAACTAATTTGAAAAGGAATGGGTGAGCATTATGTGGTTCCCAATAAATGGAAAAAGATGAGAAAACAAAAAAAGAGATGCTCACATTAAGAAGACACAAGAAGCAAGGAGAGGTGAAACCAATGATAACCAGTCCAATCCACCTTCAAATACCAATATACCATCATCCACCGGACTCCCAACTCAATATTCTTCACAACTCATTAATGCAATGAAAACGCAAGAACGTGAGCTTTATGAGCATATGTCGCAAAACAATAATATGATTGCACCTAGTAGCACTCGCACCAATAGTGCTAATACCAATGTGGAGAAAGTAAGCTCACACCAGCGTCAATTTCTCAACATGGTGAGATCAATGATTTTTTTTTGGCAAATTTGCATTTATTATTTTACGACGCGCTGTCAGAACCCTCCAAAGACGGTGTCTGCGCTACGTCTGTACACCCGAAGATGTACGTTAACTATGTTAGGTTCATTAATAGAAAGAAAACACACATGTGCGAAATAGTTCAATTTTGCTCAGGAACCCCCTCGCGAGAAACCCTCATGGTGAGATCAATGAATTCCATGCGACATGCAAACATTGCAAGAACCACTAGAAAAATTGTCATGGATAGAAATCTCCAAAGATCTCCACCTCCTGGAAATGTAAGCATAATGTTGAATGAAGAATGGTTAGAAGATGATAGATAAAAATATGAAGAAATCATCAAACATTCCGGTCTACTCACCTGCGAAAAAAATCCTGAAAGTGAGGACCCAAAGAAGACTCCCAAACCACACGGTAGTATTCTTCCAATCTTTGATATGGTCCAGTCCCAGAAAGTTCAATCTAAAGCAATTAAAAATACTGCTACTTCTGTATTGGAATCCTGGAAATGCAGTGAAATGGATCACCTCATGCAAGGTTTTGGCAAAAAGGTGAAAAAGTAATTTTAGAAAGTAATGAGTTATTTAGATACAAGTGTCAAGTTCAAAAATACAATCTTCAAAGATCACGTACCTGTGTCGAATGCAATAAACCTGAAACAGATGAGATGGATGAATCAGTTGAATAAACTACCCCGAGTAGATGATACTCGTGGGCAGATGTTGGTCGATGGAGGATGTGATTCTAGTTTGGTTGGAAAAGGATTTTTTGTGGAATCTAGCAGCGATCTACTGTAAATGTACAGGGTTTCCAAGAAAATTTGCAGTTAGATGCACTTCCTATAGTTACAGCTTTACTGCCGTAGATTTAGAGAAAGAAATTGTTGTTATGGAATCTAATGAGGCAATCTACGTAGAAAATAACGTCACATCACTTATGAGCATGTACCAAGACAGACAACATGGTATGGTTGTTAATGATGTAGCGCGCCAACATGGAGGATTTCAGAATATTCTAGCAAAAGACTTAGAGGTCCCACTTTCTGTGATGAATGGCCTCCTTCTATTTGATATACGTACTCCTACTGAGTATGAACGATTAAACTGCACCAGGGTAGTTATGACTGGTGATTCATTATGGAACATTGAAGATTTCGTAGATGATGGGTGTCAATACTCAAATAGTATGACAACATGTGACGTATTTGGACATATTTTTACTGACTCTCCAAGCCATCTATTGAACATGCATACAAATGTGAATCTAAGTCAATCCCGCGTAAATTCCATCGATATCAAAAATATTCAATCTAAATTAGGATGGATACTATGCAAAATTGTAGAAAAGACGTTAGTAGTTACAACTCGCTTAGCTAAAAACCATCTTCTTTTACCACTACGCCACCACTTCAAATCAAGATATCCACAACTGAATAGGAACAGACTACGTGAGACGTGTTCTACGGATACCATCTTTTCGTCCACGCCAGCCTTCAACACGAATGAAACGTATATGCAAATTTTCTGTGGTAAAGTAAGCAAATTTCGTAGAGGTTATAGTATGACAAATGAGTCACATGGTGTCAAGGCTTTGGAGGACTTTGTACTTGAAGTTGGCGTACCGTATAACCTTTGTTGAAAATATTTTCCTACGCGTACTATGTGGAATCCCATAATCCATAAGGACACGTGTTTCAATCTACAAGCATGTGCATTATGGGAAGCACCTCCACGTAGAGCAAAAATGTTTATGGCTCCGTATGTAGAATGTAAGCAACATTCAATGGAGATCAGACATCCTCAAAATTAAAACAAAGCTCATTAAATTAACCAAGTCAATTTAAGTAAACTATAGTCTGATTTACCTTTAGCTAGTCATCTTCATTAAACTTATTAATGATAATGCAAAAATGGAAATTAGTGATGCAAGAAGAAAAATACGACTGAACCGTATCATCCACATCAAAATCCAGTAGAACAGTGTATCCAGGAGATCAAAAAGGTTACTTTAGCCATTCTTGATCATATCAATGCTCCAGCAAGTCTTTGGGCCCTAGCTACTAAATATGCAATTCTCCTTCTTAATCATACCACCAACGAAAGTATTGGTGGAATAACACCTATCAAACGTGCATTTGGTAGTATAACTCCAGATGTTTCGCCATTGCTTCAATATGTATTTTATGAGCCTATTTATTATTTGGATACTGTTCCAATAATAATAATAATTTTTATTTTAAATGGTAATTATGGATATCCTTAGGAGGGAACCACGAAACACCATTCGCCCATCATGGGGGCGGCGGGGCCGAAACTTCGGGGGATACAATTTTTTTACGTGACTTACGCTGAATTTCATGTTTTTTACGACCGTCCGACACTTTTTTATCAAAGTTACTTCATGATCCACAGCAGGTTCATGCTCACCCATCTCTTCATCATCCATCACTTTTTCAAGTCTTGTTGCAAAACTACGATCAAAAAACCTCGTAATATCCACACTATTTTCAACTGATTTCTTGCTACTCAACTCAGTTGCCACCTCACATCGCCGTTTCCACTGCTTCACATTAACGATCGGCGCACGTGTGAAAAATTTCAACGATATTGCACACAAGTGTTGGTCACTCGGTAGTAATCTCCAGGGTTCCGATTGCAAAGTCAACGCCATCGTTAGACATCTTGAACGTATACCTTCATCCTGCGTTCCATTTTTTAACTTGTGGAGCACTTCACATCGATGCCTCCATAAATTCTGAGAGAACTTGAGGAAGGCTCTGGCTGCATTTCCACTCCAACTTGCTCCTCGGGTCCGGTCCCTTTTCTTGTCATGTCGGGCTTGGATTTCTCCCCACTTAAAGGAAATGATTCCTCTCAACATATTCCCTGTTCCCAATTTTAATTGACTTTGAATTGCTCTTCGAATTTTTTTATATCCATTCACTTTTGGAGGCACCTTCGTCTCAAATTTTCCCACAAACTGGTAGGTCAGAATCATCAGCCATCGCAACAAAATAGGTTTTGTACCAAGAGATCGCAATTCCTCTTTTAGCTCCCTTAAAAAGATTTTTCTTGCCTCAAAAATTATTTTTTCTTCGCATTGAAGAACATGGTTACAGGTTTCTCTTTTTTTTTGGATACTGTTCCAACTGCGTCATCCTTTCCATCAAGTAAAGAAAAATTGGGTAGATTACTTGTACCTGCCAAGCTCTAGTGCTCACTCGACAGGTACCCTAAAAAGTTTAATTGTGGGTTTTCTACGTCGATATTGGCTCATGAATTCAAAAACTACAGATTATATCCTACAAGTTGAAAAGTTTGCCAAACGACTACAGGACAGAGGATACACTCAAAATATTATCGAAGATTCGTTTATTGAAGCATCTAAAACCTTGCAAAAGAAATTCAATTTCTCTAAAACATATGTGCATACAAAAAACAAAACATCTGCGACAAATAAAACTCTCTTCCTTAAGAAAATCTTCCACCCACAATCGTTTACCAACCAACAAGTCCAATCGCTCTTCAAAAAATCATTTGGAAAAATAAACTTATTTGACAGACTCGTAGTATGCAACAAAAGATCAAAAAATCTTCGTGATGTACTTATGCCGTCTACTTTAGCCCCAGTAGCGAATATGGACCCAAGTGACTATGTAGAAGAAATGGTTAGAGCACAAAACCTCTAATTTTTATTTTCTTTTTCACTTTCACTAACTACGTTTCTCCTATTTCTAATAGGAGTTTTTTCGAATATCTAGCCTCATCTAACAATCATGTATTGTTTAGATGAAACTACATATAGAATGTTTAAATCTCGATCCTTGAAAATTGGATAACTACATTCACACTCACTATATATATCTTTAACAGCTGAAGAAGCAGAATTGCGAAACAATAGTACATTTAGAATCTCATAGTATAAAAATATAAAATTGTTTTGTTAAAGCAACAGCCAAACTGTCTTTAGCTTTAGAGTGATAGCTTTCACTATCATTATCACAAAATGCGACTGAACCGTATCATCCACATCAAAATCCAGTAGAACAGTGTATCCAGGAGATCAAAAAGGTTACTTTAGCCATTCTTGATCATATCAATGCTCCAGCAAGTCTTTGGGCCCTAGCTACTAAATATGCAATTCTCCTTCTTAATCATACCACCAACGAAAGTATTGGTGGAATAACACCTATCAAACGTGCATTTGGTAGTATAACTCCAGATGTTTCGCCATTGCTTCAATATGTATTTTATGAGCCTATTTATTATTTGGATACTGTTCCAACTGCGTCATCCTTTCCATCAAGTAAAGAAAAATTGGGTAGATTTGTTGGCATAGCCGAGTCTACAGGTGATGCTATGGCGTATTATGTTCTTACAGAAGAAAAGAAAATTATTGCGAGAAACGTCACGAGAATTCCTTGTTTTTCCAAGCAGTATGTAATACATTGGATATTGCACTGCTATTTTGGTAATACTTGATTTTTTGAAATTATGGATTCCTATTCCACCTATTAATCTCCTGATGGTGGAAGAAGGTCCATATGCATTTGTACTCACACAAGAACATTGTGGTTATGTAAATATTCATTCCATTTGTCAATCAATGCATTAAAAATGATTCATGGAGAACAATCACTGGGTTATCAGCTCTGGTATACTGCCCTTAATTGAGTCTCTCAATTAGAACAGCTAAGCTTATATATTGGCTTTGTTTTTTATTTTTGCACGTACCACTCTCATTCAATTGGAGTGAATCTATTTTGAGTATTGGGACTATTTTGTGTTCATCCCACCCTCCAAGTGTTAGCCCTTACTTTGTCGATGTTACAGTTTCTTTTTGAAGTTGTCCATTTGAAACTGATCTCAATAAATTTTTCAATGGTATTTTCATTTATCAAATTTTCAATTTTTATGAATTATGTTAAAGACGTTTATAAAACATGAAAAGGAGGAGCAATAAAAAGTAGGATTGAAATGGAGGTATCTTGTGTACATTTAAGCATTTTTTCATAACATAACCGGGCTGTTTTTTGTGAACAATCTATTCATGAATGAAACTTCTATCAATCGAGAATGTCTTCGTGGAACAAGATCGTGATTGGAATACAATTTTGGCATACATGAGTTCAAGTGTTTCATACGAAGTGGAATAGACAAAAAAGACAAATGACACACGCACACATACCAACTTCGTAATATCCAGATGCAAGTTTGGCTCGAAGTGTTGCTTTGAGCTCATTTGAAATTATTAAATTAGGGTTACCACCTGTGAAACGTATGAATCAGAGCAAATGATATCAGTAATTGAGATGTTTATGCAAATAAAAATGCAACTCTTTTACTATACTAACCAAGTAAGAGAGATTTAAGCCTAGGACAGTCATCAGCTAAACTGTCAGGAAGGTATCCACTAAGATTATTGTTTTCTTTGTGTTGATTTTTGCAATGAAGTATTGTGATATGAGTATTATTTTGAGCATGTCTAGAATGATTTGGATGAAAGCCCGAGAGGATCACTTACGGAGGTTGAGAAATTCTAGTTTATTTAGATTCCTGAAGTAATTATTTGGAATTTCTCCCTGAAAGTTATTATCGTCTGCACGAGGAAAGCGAATACAATCAATGTTAATCAATGTTGTTTCATGTGGATTTCCAAAAGCATATACTACTACTACTGCTACTCACTTAGCGCAACAATTTTCAACTTCCTCATCCCGGAAATATCAGGAATACTACCAGAGAATGTGTTATTTTCTATGACGAAAGAGTTTTCTAGTTAAGCAAATATTCAGTATTGATCAAAAATTTTGTTTCTGTTCTAATTCACTTACGAATATCAAGCACTTTAAGTTTTCCTAATGACAGTGATTGTAAATTTCCACTCAAATTATTATTTGCTTGAATAGTTTTGGAAACAAGTTAATATTATAACCCTCTAATTTGAATACGCATGGATATGGTTTTTAATCGTTCTTACCTAAATTGAGTTGTGAAAGCTTCCTCATGTCTTCAATATCGGCCGACAGAGTTCCAGTAAACTGGTTATCTCCTAAGGATAAAAGCAAGTTATGAATTCGGTTCTTATTCAGTAACCTGACCAATCTCGTGAAATGTGAAATCTTGGAGTAAACACATCACTCACCTAAAAGCAAAACTTTAAGCTTAGACAGCGAATAAATATTCTCCGGAATATTATTTTCAAAGTTATTTTTTCCTACAAATATCATGTATAAGTATACAAAAGAGATGAGAACAGAGTACTGTACGAATTTGTAAATTGTTCCATGCTAATTTCATCTACTCACCTAAATCAAGTTTCCTTAATTCTGAAAGTACCCCAATCTCATCTGGGACACTTCCCTCCATCCCACAATCATCTTTTTGCAGTAGAGCGTAGGGTAACAATGTAAGCAAATAAATATATTTATGTACGATGTACGTGTTCGAAACTCAACATGGACTTACAAAGGACTAGACTTCTCAAACTTCCAAATTCTCCTATTAGAGATGGGAGACCACCTGTATATTTCTGCTTACCACCTTCATAAAAAATATATATGAGGAAACATGTTTTTGAATTAAACTGGAGCAATACATCAACAAGAACTCACCAAGAATCAACGATTTTAGTTTGTGTAGTTCCTTCAATTTATTTGGAAATTCCATGACCTTATCCGACGCTTGATGGAAAGATAAGTAATGAGTGTCGAGTTATTTTATTTTGAATTGAAATCCAGTCCTTTACTTACTGATGTTTAGTCTTTCCAAATTTGCTTTCAAATTAAACCAATCACTAACTAAAAAATTAATACGAAAACCCTCATTAGGCTTCAAATCTGTACAGGAAAGAATTTGTTTAGTCTCATAATTCATAGATGCAAAAGTGTAAATGTGATTTTCATAAGTTCTCACCTAAAGTAAGATCGTTGATAAAATTGTCTCTGTTGCATTTGATATTGGAATCTGTTTCGCAGTATCGATTTAAATCTTTACCACTTCCATCAAGGTTAAAGGTTTTCTCCTCATACCATTCATAAATCGACTTTAATTTTTCTTTCTCAATATTTTTTTCAACTTCTGTTATTTGTGGGGTATAAGTATTGCCATAAGCGCTCCTTACCACAGGAAGCTCGTTTATTACTTGAATATCATATTTGAAGATATTTTGTACACCGGTATTCCTGTTCAACTGAAATTCTTGGGAATAGGATAAAGTTGGTACTGCCCTTAAATTTGGATTTGGGAGCTCAAGTTGAAGGCATTCATCGTTTTCTTTTGGGGTCATGAGATCCTCACACAATGGCTTCTCACCATCAAAACCACACCAATCTGTACAATGAATGAAAACTTGATTTTCTTGGAGCTCGGCGGTCAGTGTAGGATAATGATGGACTTGAAAATCGAAAGCTCCTTGACTGTTCCTACATTGCAAGTATTCTATTAGATTAGCTTTCACTTCATCAAGTAGATCTTCGCGATATCCAGGAGATTGGATCCTAAATTCTTCATCTGAGTCCCTGTATGAAAGAGTATAATTCAAAACCTTTGGGGGTTCATAAAAAACATACCACCATTGAATCTTCATGCATGTATCACAGTCGACCACGCATGTACCTCCCAAATCGATATAGCCATAATATATGAATATCCATAACCACCATCCCCTTATTTCTAGTTTTACGTATATTCTGGAATCAGCATCATCTGTAATATTTGTAAAATTTGTTTGAAGAAACTTGGTAACATTGAATTCTGTAGGAGACAACGTGGGGAATAGTTGGCCCTCATATGTATCAAGATCATTTTGTTCCATATCAGATTCAGTTGTCACTATATTAACATATTGCATAGAATCTGTTTCATTACAACCAATAAACTTGTTTCTTAGCGCCAAAACAAATGGATAAATTACTGCTGACAAAGCTTGTAAATCGGTCAATTTCCGAATGTTACTTCCTTCGTCAAAGAGTAGGTCTGCGCCTTCAAAAGAGGAATAGAAGCAGAAAGTTATGACGGAGCATAAGCATAGGATTTGTTTGATTCGTTTCATCTTGCAAAATTCTTCTGTAAAACTCAAGTGCAAAGGGCTTTTCGCATTTTATGTTCTTTCATAAAATATGTATAAAGATTTCCCTAATAACTTACTGTACGTACCGTATTTAAAATACTTAGATAAAATATGAAGACGATGAACCAAGACACTCTGTGCAGTACCGAGACTAATCAATCACTATCTTACTTTCTATCATCATACAAGACACTTTTTAATCGGCTTTAACTAATAAAAACTACAATGACCAATAAATCCTGAAATTGTGGTCTTACAAGATTTAGATAGCATCGTATTTTCTTTATTTTTATATCTTTAGAGGACTACGTATAGTTTAAGTTATAAGCGTAGATTTCATTCGGAACTGTGGAAGTCATTTTAACGAAGTTGACAAAACTCGTTTATCAGGATGGAAACAAAATTCTTTGATTGCCAAAACATTACACCCTCTAGTATAATCATTAGCATCATGTCATGATATAAAATTATAATGAATATATTGCTATAGTATGGTGCCGTATTTGAACTAATCGTAAAATTGAGAAATATTTGTTTCTAATCGATGTTATCTATGAAACGAAGATGCTACAAATTATGAGGTTTCAAATAATGAATGCAAACAATAAAAGTTTTAAATCATATATCAATAAGATGTCGTACTTACTAATCGTATTTTTGTCAGCCACACCAAATACGAAAATGATTACACAGGGTGGCGGATCGTGTATACATGCATACTTTTTTCAATTAAGATATCGGGTGGAAAGGGGTTCCGTTTACAGCGCGATGCCCGACTACACCTTGAAAAATAAAAGAAATTCCACAACAACATACTTCGCTAATAATTTCGACAGTAATCAGCCGACTCGTGTTTTTTATAATTGTATTGGGTAGCTTTGTCTTAAATTTGGATGCTTTAGATATGTACCTATATGAGAAGGGTTTGTCTACAATCAAAGCATAAACTTCTCAAGAGTTTTTTTTGAGAACCCTCCCTAATTATATGGCTTAAAGTAAACTATTGTACTAACTATGTCGTATGAGTTTAATTGGCTCCTACATATGTATTCATATTGTTGAAAAAATCTACGAATATAATGAAAAGGCCATTAAAATAGATATTTTAATTTCCCTTTGCAACATTAGAAGCACGAATAACGTTTCAATTCATCTCAGCTGTTCTAAATTTTTATTGTACAAACCTAACTTACTTCGCAACGTATGAATATAGCAAACAAACTCATTGTGAAAAGAATCTAATATTTCCTGTGTTGTTTCTAGAGGCATGCGACATACGTATACAGTCATGTTGTCGATAACTTCAGTCATTCTAGAAAAATCCATTACAATCGAAATATTTCAAGCTAACTTTGTCACCGCAGAATAGAAATAAAATTTGAGCAGATGGTCGTTTATCAATATGAGAAGAAAAGGTTATTTCGCAAAAATGTTTCGACACCTCAAAAAGAAAATAATAAATCTAATGGTGTCAATACAGTATTATATATAGTTTACATTGCTAAAGTGTACGTAGAGCACCAATGGTGTAGTGGTAACATAAATGCCTTCCAAGCATTTGCCCTGGGTTCGATTCCCGGTTGGTGCATTCTCTGTTTTTGACGCAAAGGATCTATACAACCTTATGCAGTTCGCCTCAGCTCAGAGAGCCTATTTTATGTTCATTTGGAACCAATTATCATTGCCAGGAGTAATGACTGAACGGTGATAGCTGTATACTAGCCACACTTCCTTTCTAGTTTGCCATAGTGAAAAGTGTCATTTATGAAGCAAATACAACAAATGGAATCATCAACCAAGCACTCTTTGATCGAACTGCTGAAGACATATGAACAACACAACGAACCAAACCGTGTACGTAGAAAATTGTTTGTGACGGGAAGAAAAGACAAAGAGATCATGAATAATTCAGGTCATTGTATAGTACGGTATAGTACTCTAATCGAGAAATTAGATTGCGTAGTGATTTAGTGATTATAATATAAACATGGCGTTGAGAGAAATCAACTAAAGCATTCTGTCTTTAAGTAAACATGAGGCAATAAAATGAGGTTAAATAAGTGATATTAAAAGTGTATATGTAAAGTTTTAAAGTACATATCCTTTAATATTTCTTGCACTAAAACTCCTTTTTGCCAAAATTCTACCAAAAAATGCTTAAATCTAGTGTTTGTTTGTTTGTGCCTGTGTTGTTTAAAGAGGAACGTGACTATGTAGATTCGGCAGTCTCTTTCAGGTTCTTACCCCACAGTCTCCTCCCATATAAATAGCCTTACGGCTCTACACTGTATTTCAACCATCTCGCCTTATTCGAGGATATCAGGAGTGTATTTTTATATGTACGGTACGGCCAGATCGTCTTCGAGGCACAGGGCTTTCGACATATTCGAGGCTAGGGGGGGCGGGTCCAAAAATGGGACCCCGTGACACAAGTGATGCGTTTCTATTTACTCCGTCTTCATGAAAGTACTTAAAAAAATTGCAATTTTTACTGTGTATCTTTTTCCTCCCTAGTAAACTGTAATAAACGTCGTAGGCTTATACTATACCAAGCACAATATGAAGGAAAATCCACACTTTGAATTATGTGATCACCTACCTGCTCAACAAGTAAGTTTCCGACTACCATTCGATAGACCGACCACGAACATTGCACATCGCCTCTGTACGTTCCGGAGCAGCCATGCAGCAGAGAGTGAAATGGCAAGAATGCTTAAAATCAACCAACAATTTCTACCAAAAATAAATTGGGAAGCACTACTAAAATCAGTAAAAAAAAACTCGCTCCGACAAAAAGCTATGATCTCAAAAGCAGTATATGGACAATGGTGCACGATGAAAATAGCGAAACAATTCAATCTCTCTAAAACGAACATTTGTCCGTCGTGCCATTCTGCGCCCGAAACGTGGCAACACGTCCTCCAATGCCAAGAAACGTGCAGAAAAATCCATCGAAACCAAAAGTTAGCCAATATCCGAAAAGGTCTCGTCTCTCTTAAAACTTCAAATGTGTTAAAAAACAGAATTATGAGCATGTTGTACCAATTGTGTGGAGGATACGACGACAAAACTCCAAAACATGCATCCAATCCACAAATTAATGCAGCTTTTATGGAACAACAACACCTTGGATTCTGGAACTTCACTAAAGGCATTATTTCGAAGAAATTTGAAGAAGCCCAGGATTCCCATTATAATGAAATAAAAGCATATAAACAAAAATTTAGTGGACAAAAATGGACAAGGGTTGTCATAAGCATGATGCACTCGCTACTTACTGAAGTGTGGAAGTTTCGATGCAAAGTCCTACATTCGACACAAAACGAGACAGTTGAAATCAGAATGAAGATGCGCGCACAAGAAATACTGGAGTACTACAAACACAACTCGTGGCAACTTTCGAAAGGGGATGAATACTTGGTGCAGCGAAAGAATAATTTTGTACGCAGCACAAACAGAAGCATCAGAAACTGGATCGAGAGAATTGAAAACAGTGTCCGTGAAAAAGCAACACATGTGCAATTTAATGAGTACGATATACGTACGTACTTTCAAGGGAATGCGTTTTAATCTTGCATTAATTTCCCAACCAAAACAATAAGTGTTCCTAGGACGAGGAACTGTGGCTTATAATTATAATATAATTAATATATCTTATTTTAAGTGTAGTTCAATGAACCATACAAGTAGAGGGTCCAAAGAAACACTAGCCCTTCTTAAGCTGAGGACTTACGCATTTAATTTAATTAATTGGAAAAATGGTGGAATGAAAATTAATTGGTCAAATGAACCCCCACCGGGAATCGAACCAGTGACCACTGGCATGGTTAGTGCACCACCTAACCACTAAGGCAATTACGCCCTTGTGGCTTATACCGCCTCTACGTTGTATGTGGCTATAATCTCCACGTAAAATAAATTTTTTTAGTTAGTTAACTGTAATAAACTGTAATAAACTGTAGACTAATCCGTAGATACCTTTCAACTCCGATACTGGCTTGCTCAACAGGGTCCGGAGGTGTTGACGTTGTAAGTTCAATGCTATTGATAATCAAACTAGTAAAACGTAAAAAAGGTTTAGTTTTAGAAAAGTGAATTCGATGAAGATCGAAATTCACTCAACAATTAATTAGCTAAACAAGTAGTATTGTGTAGACTTATACGTACGTATACACGCAATACAAAGTCTACTACATACAAACAAAGTGAATGTCTTCCACGAGGAACTATAATTAGTAATCGGTACGTAAAGTGTATGCAAACGTACGTAATTCACAACTCCCTGTAGTTCTGAGCTATTCACTGATATCAGCAGTGTCACCCTTCCAGAACAACATTGCCTTCAGCCTTGTCTTGATCTGCTGGTACCCCCAAAGCTTACTCAGGATATCAGCAGGGTTCATATTGCCAATTGCTTCTCTTACTCGATGATAGGATAGGAGGACATGAGGCTTATGTAGTTTTGATTTCGGTTTACTTGAACTATCAACAACAGTTTTGTTATCCCCAAACATATACGTTGGTCTGACTAGGCTAACACCAAGATACCTTAAAGTATTGCAAAGATCCATGATCTGTTCTGATGCGATTCTAGCTACCATATATTCAGAACCATAGGTAGCTGTTTCAACAAGAGGTTGCTTCTTACTGAGATAATCCAGAATAGTCTGGTTCAACAAGTGAATGATACCAGTCACAGATCTGCCAGTAATGAAGTCATGACAGAGATTGGCATCCACATATGTCGTCAAAAAGACTTTTGAATCAACCACCCAATATGCAAGATCTTGATGGATCACTCAACATATCTATGGCACCCATAAGGCTCCATTTCCAGCACTTAATGTACGTCGTCGTAATGAATGTGTTGCTACTGATACCATTTTTGCCGATAATCCTGCTGTCTTCAGCGGCGTCACCGCAGCTACATAATTCACAACTCCCCTCTCCCACTTACCTTGGTTTACGTACCTAGTTGAGTTTAGTTTTTTTGTAATTGTGTATGGTGTTAGTCCAACGTTTTTATTATGACTGGAGTGAAGTAGATGTAGCTTGGCATTTGTTACTGTGGAGTTGAAGCGACGGAATAGTTTATTTTATGCATGAATTGAAGATATGCAGATACCAGATGACAGTATTAATGATCCCTTATAATATAGCTTAAAGTGTAAGTTCGGTACACAGCTTAAAATATTGAAGCGTAATGGCGATTGATTTGTTTTTATGAAAGTGTATAACAGTATCCCTCATCGGTATTGGGGATATATATTTGTAAGATCGCTTTTACAATCCACATTCTGGTGCCTCTATCAATGTCAATTAGGTTAAAATTGAGAGGTTTGTTGTTTAATAAATGACCAGCAAAGAGGTATACAAAGATTCCACAGTCGAAGTTGTTCGCTTGATGTGGTATCCTATTTACATTTTGCAAGATATTCCATTCATCCATGTTATGCACAGGGGCTTCAAATTTGTCAAAAAAACCATCTTGCAGGTATCTTAGACAAGATCTGGAATATGATATGTCAGGATTTTCCAGGCAGTCATAATGGCAGATGGTTTTTTGTGTTATGTTGATGACATTGAGTGACCAATGTGCCTTATGCACAGACTATCTAGATTAAAGGTAGATAAAAGATGTTTGATGATAATTGTGAGTTTAGTTTTACATTTCTATTTTAATCACATTTTACACATACATCCCATACTAGATGTATATTGAAACCCCCTTGGTTTCAACTGCAAGAACCTTGCACATCTATTGGCCAGACAGCTGTTCAAAGAATTTGCATTGCATGTCCAAAGGAGACATCATTCACATGATGATATGGATCTCCATTGGATGCTACTCAATGCATGTGTGACACTTCATGTTCTTTGTCATTGAACTGGCTTCCTTGTGTTGAAGAAGACTTGATTGTTTTTATTTTATTTTTATTTTTATTGATGACGTAGTATATGAGCAGTCACATGCTGCTCTGTATTCTAACTAAATATATCAAAGCTATTGAATTGGTTTAATTAAATATATCATTGATATTAATTTTGTTTAAGTAAGTTTATCTAAATCTTAGATAAATTTAGCTGAAGCATATGCTGTATATTGCACTTACTTTCAAATGAAGCACATGATCAGATGGAGCAAAACAGAGTTCAAGACACAATTTCACCTTATTAGGCAAAATTTCTTGCCAAAGCTGAATAAATTTAAATGGTTGTGAAAGTTATTCATGCATTTCCAAAGCAACATACTGATTTTGTGTAGGAAGCTACCTAAAAAAGTCCTCACTTATGGGTATTCAGTAATATAACCTTTTCATGGAAGGGGCACTGTACCTGCCCTGTTTTGGGGGGCACAGTCCGTGTCACAGTAGGATTGTTCACAATCAAACCAAGTAAAAATATAACAGGCTTATCTTACTACGGTATGGTACGGTATCTAGGCTCTTTCTGAAACACCTTTTTTACATTCACCTCACTTCATAAAATTGCGATCATGATGAACTCGTTTTCAATTTTAATCTTGGCAATACCAGTCACCATAGTTCTTTCATTTAAGACTAGTCCTTCTTTTTATTCAAGTTTCTCCTTTACATCTTCTCAACGATCAAGATTAATTACACCAAGGAACGAAAAATCAAGTCTGAAACCAATTACATCGTCAGCCTTCCCGTTATGTACGGTTCAATTTTCTAAGCAAAGCGATCAAGACTACACACATATTGTCAATGGCATAAATTGTGTGGAAATGAAGATTGCTCTCAATTCTTCTATAATTTCATCTGTGACTGTTCTTGAGGCAACAGCATCTTCTCAAGAGGATTTAGTGAACTTGGCACTGAATTTTGATGAAACAGAAGATGAGGAATTGTTGGAGTCACAGCCACTAAATTCCAATAATCTCGCGTTAGATTTAAATTCGGGAGATCCTTACGGTGCTGTTTTATGGCCTGCATCATCTGCTGTAGCTGAACATTTGCTCTCATTTTCATCCTCTTTAGAAGGGTTAACTATTTTGGAACTTGGAGCTGGTACAGGTCTTGTATCAATCGTTGCTGCTATGGCTGGTGCTAATGATGTTATCTCTACTGATTATGAACTCATCCCACTAAAACTTCTTGAATATGCAGCAGAAAACTTGAACAAAAATGGCGCAAAACCATTATCATCTGTTATCCAAACAGACTATTTTGACATGTGCGACAAAAGTACACCTTTACCTCCAGCTGATATTATAGTTGCAGCTGATATTATGTATGAGCCACACACAGGAAAAGCAATGGCATATCGTACGCTAGAGGCTTTGAAACGGAAATCAAGGGTGATTATAGGTGATAGTCCTGGTCGGCCAGGACGTCCTGCATTTTTGAAAGAATTGGATACCTTGGGTGTAAAGGGACCTCAAGTTAAATTTGAACAAAAAATGGGGAGAACTTGTTCAGGTGAGCGTCATGATTTGATCTGCGGTAACGGGAGTACAAGTGTTAGTGAAACTCCACAAGATTTAGAGGTTGCGATCATGGATTTGAGTCCTAACTGTATTCTAATAGAATAAATTAAGCTTGAATATCACCGTATTGAATGAATCTGTTTCGTGAAGATATATTAGAGTATAATTTAAAAAAATTCTTATACCCATTTTAGAAATCAAGCACAATCTATAATCATATTATTGAGTTTCAATCGAATGACCAACTCACTTTTACAAGTTTCACGGATGTTTGATGTAGGTACCGTACAGTCTTTCTTTTGCAAGACAATATCTGTTTTCATAACATTCATGCTCCTCTTCAAATGTGAACCTATGTATAAAGCTAAAGATAATTGAAAGTTTTCTGTGTTTCAATATATCGAGGCCAGACAAATTCAGCTTATCTTTATCTCAAGCACTGGTTCACTTGCGTAAATACTGTAAAGTATATAATATGATTTGACAAAAAGTAGATTTAAAAATTATATCTTTCAAATAACTAAAAGCACACTCTATCTAGACATTTCCAGTCCCCCATTTTCCCATTTGTATCCCACAAACTAATAGCTTCTACTTTTCTTCCTTTGGAGACTAGAGTAGGATGTTCAGCTACATATTTTATCGCGTCCACCAAAGAGAACGCAGGATATTCGGGATTATCATATGCAAAACTATTATGAGGCTTCCATGGTCTTTGCCGTCTAACACTTGAGGTATCGCCCTCTTTTCCATCTTCCCCATAAAATATTGAATATAACTTATCCATTGCTTCTTCATGTGCATCATTTGTCGGAAGAGTTAGCTCGCACCATGCTATAGAGCAAACTTGCCCGGGTCTTCCTTCTACAGCAATATCCGATACCACAGAGGTTGGGTGGCAAAAGCAAGGCCACTGACCAATAATGTCCTTGACCATATGAAGCTTTTGCTTGCCTTTTTCTTCAGTCAAATGCGTCATACCATAGATCGCAGTTGTGTGCGACTTGGGGATGGCCTCGATATTAAAGGTTGTAGCCATATCATGTATAGCTTGCGTCATATCACCGTCGAATTCTTCAAGTTCGAGCCATATTGTGAGCCCATAGAATTCCCACTGTAATTTATGAGGTAATTTCGGGGTAACAATGCACGGGACTGGGGGCGGAACTTCGGAGCTTTCTCGAAATATGTAGTCATCCTCTTCTTCATAAGAAACCTCAGACTCCGCAACGGTAGGCAAGTCTGAATCTTCAAAAAACAAACTGGATAAATCCATAACAGAGGAGGCTACACGACTGAGGCCCATATTCAAATTGGAAGCGGATTTGAGAGGGGCGCTTATTTTCATTTTGTCAATTTTGGAACACGGAAAATTTCTGTAGAGTTGAAAATGGTAAAAGTTAAATTCAAATTTTGATACAGTGTATGAAAAAAAATTGAATTCCCACAGCGATTGAATTGTTGCAAGCTATCGAATGTTGAAGGGAATGTTGTTAGGTTCACTTTTAGTTGTGGACGTAAGCTGCAGCTAGAAAGGAAATTCCATGGTAATTAGCACATCATACCAAGAGTTTTTGCAATCAAGCGTTTCATTCATCGAACGAAAGTGTCAATATCAATCGTCGAGTCAGTCTCTTTTGTGTGACAGTTTTTTGTAATTTCAAAGTGATACAATTGGTTTTCTCCTTCATTTACACTTTCAACTTCTTTTCTACTTTGTTTTCGGTTGAAGCCCCCCTTGTAAATAAATATTCGTATGTCCTCGTAAGTGCGTTCCATACCAAGAATTGGAGTAAGAAGGATCAATTTTGATTTATTTATATCTAAGTAAATGTGAAAGACCTTCCTCCACAACATCCATTATGACACTCCTGAAGAAAAAATCCTCGCAAAAACAGGAAATAGATCGTCCATCTATCATTCATACTATCAATTACGAAGCAAGTATGAGATTCTCGATCAATTTTACCAGAAATACCCTATCAAATTTCATATGACTAATATATGAGTCGTAAAGAAGTAAATGCGTCGATGTATTTTTCACTTCCGTAAGTGCCTATTCTTCTCTTAATATATAAGTAGGTCTGTTTCGTTTGTACTGAAGGATACCGAGTACGCAAGTGGGATTACAATTATCTCCCATGGTCGATTTATGAAATACAATATACTTCACACGTGCGTGCATAATTTAACGGAAAATAAAATTTGAGTCCCATGCAAAAAACATCCTGCCTCATATATATCAACTACTACTAAGGTGTAACTAACTAACTATCTAACTAACCTATATCAGTTCATAGCTATAAGAGTTTCTATTTATTGTGTAAAAAGGAATCTAGACCGACGTGCATAAGAATATCCATATTGTAAAGAGATTATTAACAGCAGAGAACAAATGGTTCTAAGAAAAAGTTAAAATCACGTTTCCGAGCAATTCTGACCATCTAAAATTGAACATATGCTGATTTATAAAAAGTTATTGTTTAAGTTCTTCTATGAAAGAATTTCCAATCATAATTCCGAAAGAGAAATCATGGCCTATCGTACAATAGGGTACATACTTGTTTCGATGGTTCAGTTGATTGCGGAACAAAACGTCACACTTGTATTTCATTCTGCTAGCTCTACGGCTGGGGAAACAAAAGTTGTTTTTTTGGTAGGATTGTACATAATCTAGTAATGTGCGTCGCACTGCCCTAAGTATTTTTTTATTACTTTTGTTTAGTTTTTTGTTCTCCCTTCCAGAGGGAAATAATTATCTCATCGTAGTACGATACTTAAGACTTACGCATAATTTTAAAGTAAAAATGGTCAAGTTTATCGTGCGCATCTTCGTCACACCATTCGTCATTAGTTGACGAAACCTTGACCAAACCTGGATTTCTCTTGACTGGAATGTAGAATATTTGATGACGAAACTATCTGTGTATCGAAATCCAGGTTTGGTCAAGGTTTTGATAATGACTTCTCGAGTCGAACGAAGGGCAATTGCATCACTAGCTGTTCAGCGTAAGAAACTCACATCG
>Ga0209092_10001064_pt1 | contig 27609 bp, 25 predicted proteins | sample FraStrMetagenome_FD_187446 | JGI IMG/M metagenome (GOLD analysis project Ga0209092, IMG submission 187446) | Marine eukaryotic phytoplankton communities from Arctic Ocean - Fram Strait ARC3M Metagenome (SPAdes) (version 2) | ecosystem: Environmental > Aquatic > Marine > Oceanic | place: Fram...
ATACGTGCAACGCCGAGGTTGTTAAGCTTGCCAAGGGATGCGGCATATGAGTCTTCGTCCGTGGAGGTTATTGCCGTGAACATATGCCGATTGGAAGGATGCAATGGTACAATCGAATTGGTCCGTTTGTTGTTGAAGATATTTCGTCCTTACGAAAAGGATTTGAGAGTCAACAAGGGCAACTTCGCTATACGTTTTTCTTAATTCTGAAGTATTTTCTACGGTACTCGTTTTGTTCGAACTGTTCCATTAAAATACAACTGAACGTGAAATATTAGATATATTAGAGCTATTTTTTATATTCCAAAAAAGCAAAAGAACCATCCCAACAGGTGAGAATGTAAATATAAAAAGTTTTCATAAAGATTCATGATGCCAGTTACATTTTTTGACTGTACACTTTTATTGTTCACATCTATTTTGCTTTATTCGAAATTTATTTCTTACCATTACACAGTATCAATAATGAGGAAGACCAAAAGTTTAAATCGAGAGAGCATTGAAAAGCAAGAAGGTATAATGAGAATATCTTCAATGAAAGATGTTGTAAGCAATCTTACAGAAGACAAGAAAATCAATATGAAAATTTCTTTCAAAGAAAATGTGTTCGAAATGTTGAAAGTTCAAGAAAAGTTCTCTAGGGAGGGTATTCAGAATTCAGACTCTATTTACGAAGATAAGAACACATAACACATAGAGTACAGCAGTATTTCGTATCAAGCTTCAGCGGTAAATTTTTGGTGTTCACTTACGACAATAAGAAAATCGATTACAACCAGGGAAGGTTTCAGGTTTTTACAGAAAGAATTTTTCCTCTTTTATCTTTGAAACAAAAGTTGAAACAATTGAGTTGCAGCAAACATAATGTTGACAACGGCCTGTATTGTTAGAAAGGCTGTACAGTTGAGAGGTGAGAATATTTTCTTGAAAACGTACGTAGCAATCTTAAGTTTCAAATGCTACAAATTAAGTTGGGACGAAGATTGGGCTGAAACTTTTAGGAAAATCGAGATTTTCATTAATTTAAAACGAAGCGATAAGTTTTGTTGGTCTAGGTGCTCGACTATCTTATCATCTTTCCTTTCGATTCCTCTCTCGGTATCACTAAAACCTCATCTCAGAATGCAACCCTCATTTTCCACGTGCGTTTTCAAGAAAAGAGTATCACCCCTGAACTGCACAACTTTTCTAACAATACAAGCCCGCAGTTGTTAAGATGATGTTTGTTAAACCTTAAACGTCGCAAATTTTGTAAAAGATTTTAAAACTTGTCTGCTATCACAACCATGGACCATGAACGTTAAGTTCTCCTAACACCTTACTCACAAAATGCTTGCCAACTTACCACTATATGTTGCTTTCTTCACGCATTGAAAGTTACGTTTTGGAAAGTGACAAATGACAAGAGAAGCTCGATGAAGCCAACCCTTCAGTCGCACCCGTTTTGAAATTGCCCGGTGGAACATTGAAGGTTGTTATCTGTACTTTTGCTATTCAAGCAGGTAGAGAAAGGCACTTTCGAAGCTTACCTAAAGTGAACGCAAAAATAGCTTGTTAGGACTGATGTCATCAGCATATGGTACATGGAGCAATATTCACATACCGGTATATTGTTCCTAATGTTACCATAGCGTCCAAAGTGAAGGAATATTTCCTAATAAAGGTTGCGCGGATGGGCGGAATATTTCGATAACTAACAAATTCCAAATACTGAAAAAGTATTACTTCAAAATGTATTTTAATAAGTATTAACACTTACACAGTTGATTAATATAGAAGTTCGGACTAACTCCCATTGAAAATTCTTTGTTACATATATGCACGCCTCGTATATGCAAATGATTCTCGAGCCACATTTCTTTTGCCGAATTTTTATGTACCTTAAAATGCTCATACTCGCAGAAATTATAGGAACTCAAACTTGTACTAGATATGGAGCAAAACACAGTACTATTATATTATATAACAATGCGAAAACCGCTTGGAAGACCTGATAAGGGCATGAAAGTGTTTCCTCCTTATCGTCTTCTAGATTTCCTTGGTCGAAGAACAAGAAGGTACACAATTTTCTTTCCCATCTTTTGCCGACATTTAGGTGGTTTAACTTATGTTACTGAGCTAATTGCATCGCCGCCCCTTGTAATGGAAGCATAATTAGGTAATAAAGAAATTGAAATATTGGGCGATTTTTCTCAGCTTAAATATTGGTGCGTTTCCGCTTCTTCCCACCTCTGATATTGACCGTGGGCACATCTCCTCTATCATTCTCAATATCTGCAGGTCGATCATAGATATGCCTCATCGCCGCCGTCCATAAAGCCCGTCCTACACGATAGGGGTTCCAATTGCCACCAAGATTTTCAGCTATTTCTTGGGTTCTACCAGCCAGAGCGAAAAATGACTTTGTGAAGTATGAACGAAGAAAATGCTCAAAAGCTTTGAAAGAAAGAAAAATCCGAAAAAATCGTTGCTCAGTAACCTTACCTTCGGTGTATATTCGCGCTTTCCGCTTGGGCTAAGAACATCCATTACTTCGTCATCCATAAAACAGCAAAGCTTTGGTCTAATCATGCTCAAAAATATACTCGCGGAAGCAGGTCCAACTTTGTTGAGAGTTGTTATTATCTTAAGCGCCCCTTTAAGATCGCTCGGATATTTTTGAAGGCGCATAATAGCCTGATGAAGAGCCTTCTGAATATTTTCTTCATTGTTACAAAGTAAACCTTTCATCAAAAAGTTTGATCTATCCTTCCCTTTACGAAACTTCCATTTCATTACTGAAATAAATTCTTCTTTCGAGATAATAGGATGAACATCATCTGTCCCAATATTCTTGTACGCAGTGAATCTAGAAGTTAATTTATCAATGTACTCGTCCTGTAAAGACACGAGCTCTTCACCCCCTTTCGCTTTCAACATGTCACGGTAGGATTTCTCCATTAGAACCCATTCTTCTTCGGGCTTCTTTAGAAGTGCTCTAGCTCCTTCGATTCCCGGTCTCGGAGCCATCTAACGAAATATCAAACAGGTTGGGACAGATCCGCTATCTCTGTTCAGGTTTATATTTATCACCGAATATGTAGGGATTGATGAACGTGTCGAATTAATGTTCTAATCGGTGGATATATAGAAACACTCAATCATTCCTCGTCAACCGTCAAACGTCAAACGTCAAACGCATAGATGTACGCTGTACGCATGGTTTATTTCTAATGTTTTTTACATGTACCTCTAACATGTGTTGACCAATTTCTTCATTACGAACGTACAGAGAAATTTGCAAATCTTTGAAATGACATATGTACCTGAAAATTGCAAATCTTTGAAATTCAGTCATCCTAATGACCCTTGTTATATAGACAAATGACTATTAGCCACAAATAATAAACAGACATCTTTCATTCCTGAGCAACAACATCACCTAACGCACCTCGAAGAACATATACATACCGTAACTAGCAAGGTAACTGATAACGTATAGTATAAATGTACGTAAAAGTACAAGTACAAATGCACGTAGTATTGTGTAATCCCTTCTTTGGTATATTTGTTGGGGCAGTCGTTTTGTGGGCATAAACGAGAGTCAAAATCGGCAAAATCATTAACCAGTACTGGTACGTACGTGTGAAGGCTATGTCAAAGTCACGATGGTACGAATTTTGAGGAAGATTTTACTCCGTCAAGTCGCGAATATAAGTTTCTGCCTTATCACAAGCATTCATTTGAAGGCAGACGTTACTCATATTAACTTATTCACCGAAGCGGATGTTCTTTTTCGTCTTCTCGTGACTAATTTTTCTTTTGTAACCTGTATTCAATACATGTGTTTGTTATTCACATGTCGAAAGGTCAATGAGTAATGAGAGCCATCTTTGACTGTAAAGCTTTGAATGTATTCTTCTCTAGAAGCTGGACAATACAAGTTGATTGTTTTGCTCTATTCAAACAGGTTTTGAGGTTATTTTATGCACACGGTTGATAACGGTTGTAGAGGTTTCTTTTTGGAGTTGGATCCTTTGGTTTTGCTGAGTGAATATGTTTTGGTACTTTGACTTCGAAGTTACTTTTTACTTTTCAAAATATTATTTCTCTGGAGAGAGGAAGAGGCATCTCAAATTGTCAAAGTAAACAAACAATACTGAAACAGCAGGAGGTAGATATTCGATTTTCATGTGTGTACATTGTGTACATGTACCTAAATCTTTCTCTACACGTTCGTATTGGTCATAACTTTTAACCTTCTGTGCATTGTGCGCTGTGCAAGACATTGTGCAGGGTAAGTTCGTTAGTATGAACTTCCTGAAACTGTCATGCAGAACCCGGAAATAGCAGTGTTACATTTTGATATTTTTATGAGAGAACGACTGTACACAATACTCGTAGCTTGTTGCATCATCTGTTCCAAAAATCACAAAAACTCTCCACAACTCACAAATATTTGTAATCCTTCTCCTCAATCTTCACACACCCACTATTGTCGCGCAATTAAACTCGGCGCGGCGTACGATTTAAACCAAACAAGCACTATACCTCCTTACCTGAAACATCAACAGCAATTTCGGGATGAACGACAACGTGAGGGATGACGATGTCTCAAACGTCGCCCAAGGTCAACTATCGCTACTTCTTGACGCTGTGGATGCTCGAAATCAAGGTCAGAACTCCATACAACATCAGCCTACACCTCAACATCAGTCCTCTCAACCGCCTTCTGACAGCATAGCTTCTGTTGCGGGTCTAAACAGGCAACTGTATGGTGGCCAAGTCCCTTATTTGGGGAATGCGGCTTCTTTCGTCCCAGCAACGGCCCAGCTTGGTGGAGGAAATATAACCGGCGCCGACGCTTTGGGCCAGGCAGATCTTAACGCTTTGCTCCTGCATCAACGTCGACTTCAGCAATCACAAAATGATCAGGCGCTTGCTACTGCTGCGTTACTCTATGGTCAACAAAATGTTTCTGCACAACAGCAACAACAACAAGAGATGGTAAGTGTTGGTCACAATCCGAACTAGGTACACAAGCACACAGCACAAACGCTACCCATCTGTAGAAAAGGAAAGATCATCATGTCCGCATGGAAACCAAGTAGCATCGAAGGAGAACGAATGATAACTTCGTAATTTGGAGTAGATTTATATGTTTCCTTGTCACTTCAACCACAAAATTCCGAACCTTTGCGATATATATATATCACAATTCCTAATTACACATATGTATGCCAGTTTGCGTGCTCACCCCCTTCGACATCGAATTTATTCTTGCTTGCTTGAAGAAGTTTTTGATAATTGCACTCCTTGTTTTCTAATTTCTAACGTGCATCAGAACTCACATCATTTGTCGTCAAATATATATATGACAGCGTCAACTTCAATTACAGGTCCAAGAAGACCAAGTTCGACAACAGTTAAACCTCTACATGCAGATGCAAGGGTACCAACAGCAGCTCAATAGTTTAAAGAATCTCCAACAACAAACTCAACAACATGCCCCACAACAACATATGCAACAACGCTCGTTATTTGGTCAACTCGACCCGGCTATTCAAAACGGAGCAGGATCACTTTTGAATAGAGGGCCAGGAGTTGGAGCTAACCATCACTTGTCTTTGGAGGGAATGAATGATCAGGTGTTTCGTCAGCAACGTGTTAATATCAACAACAATAAAGATAATGACATGGACTACGGTCTGGATGGAAATAAGTATGGCACGTGTACGAATGTCAACTCAGCTGGAAACCGTCAGATTACAATTTTGGTTCCCTGCCGTGCTCGAGGGATGCCAGTCGAGCATAATCCGAAAACGGCCCATTTTCGTATTTCGGAAGACATGAAACACGGAACTGAGCTTGTTTGCAGTTTTCCTGCTTGCCGGAAAGCAGGGATCAAGTTTTGCTATTGCGCCTTTTGTCAAACCCCCGTTGCCAAGCGTAACTTCCGCAAACGCCACATGCACGACGATGCCGAGACGAATAATTCGACGGTGACATCTAAAGACGGGAATGCAGTAAAAAGGAAGTCTAGCGATACCACCGACGAAGAATTAGAAAGTGAAAAATCATCTTTACCTCCCAGTGGTGCCCCTTCAAACTCGTCGAATGGAATGAGGTCTATGATTTTACCTGTTAAGAATTCGATTCGTGTTGCCGCGGTTGTAGAACAGAGTCGAAAGCGTAAGGCTGTTAATGAAGATCCAAGCGAAATATCAAATGATAATTCGAAATCAAGTAATCATGAATTAGTGGAAAAGGATAGCAAGAAACCTAACCTTCCCTTGACTTCTTTTGGTAATCTGAGTAAAATCTGCGGGAACATGCACATGAAGGAAAGTACACTTAGAGAGTGGATCGAGCTCCTATTCATTCGCCCTCCGACTGATGAGAACGATTCGATGTCCAATTGGCTTCTTCGGATCATATCCACGGCATCGGAAGCCAATTCGGGGGAGCCTCAAAATAGCAAAGAAAATGTGAATGCAATAAAATCCGAAGCGATTTAATGAAAACAGGGTGCACAGCAATATCGCGCTCATTTTTTACGTTGTCATGTCATATATATATTTATTATTCAATTTTCCGTTTTGTATTTAAGTTGATTTTGAGAGGTTCAAAATAAAATTGAAATTTATTTGTTATCTAAGACTGGCAAGCTTTGCCTTTCTCGGAGAATAGTTGTTTTCTTAACTAGAAGGCTAGATTTGTTACATAGCAGTGTACACTAACGACGTTAATGTTGTAACAAAAATCACTATAATTTAATTTAATCATTCTTCTTGTCATCTATAGATTTTTTTTCACTATTTTCTTGCACTTCTTCTGTGTATTCAAACAATAGTTTCATCTCTCCTCGAAAAAAAGCACACATCAAAGTGCTTCCAACACAGGCAGGAACCAAATACAACAAAGCAGGTTGAGCGTGGTCAAAAAATATCATTACAACCATCGTCAAAACAAGGCCCAACATATAAGCAAACAGACATGAATGAAAATATGGCTTCGGAAAAGGAAAATGAAGATCTGTAGGAATCGCTGGTATCTTGGCATTATGTGCATCAAAACGTAACATTAGCGCTATGAAAAAACCGGGAATTACAATATCCCCTAGTCCAAGCAAAGAAAGCGCGATTTTCCCATCTTCGTTACCGTCAAGAGAACGGGGAAAGAGGATCTTTATCGGCCCATCAATTCCCTTGGCGACGTCGACCATTACGTTCGTACCAAAAACCCAAAAAATGTCATCTAAATTACAAAATGGATATAAACCATACGAGATGATCAGTTGACATGAACAACAAACCAGTTCACATAAAAAGCAGAACACTTACAGAAGAAAAGCCCTATGAGCAAAATTGCTCCAATCTTGAAAGAACCTAAACTCACTCGTTCAATACCTTGCAAACAAAATGAAATCGCAAGAACGTTGTTCGCGACCCAGTATCTGGTTGTAAAGTAGTACCAACTAGAAAATACTCCAACAATGAGAGAAAGCACATCCGTTGCACAAAAGTCGAGTTCAATTTTATCATCCTCAAAGATGTAATCGGCCAAAAATTTGTTTGTTATATTGATTGTCCGCTTAAATACCAATTTTTCATTCATTAATTTGGGGGCAATGCTGGTACATTTCAAAAACGGCGCCAAAGAAAGGCTCACGGCATAAGTTCCTGCCAAACAAAAGTAGAGACCAATGAAAAAGTTCACCCACTCTTTACCAAGATATTTGAGCGCCAGGTACAATCCAAACAACGCACACGATCCGATAATAGGAAATTGCATGGCATCCTCCTTCTTCATAACTTCAACGGCTTCAGCACCGGGTTCATTATTCTTCGCCTTTTCTGCCTGTTCCCGGAGGTTCAAACTGTGATGACAGGCCGAATACAGAATAAACAACACAAGCGAGCAGGTGTGGACGGTGTAAGGAATCATAACATGAGGACTGAGCGCCCACAGGGCAAAGATTCCAGCGTAGGAGAGTAGAAGGATCGGGTTGGTCTTAGAAGATGTCATGATAGATCAATGTATTTCTCTTTTACTATACACTCCAAAAACTTATCTACTCTTCCGACTTTTTTTTTTTTAATCTCCTAAGCTCCCAATATGACTAATGACGAATAATATATGCGCAACACGGTAGAAAAATCCAAAAATCACACAATCTATGGCTCCGTGGCTCTGTGGGCTCGTGAGACAAGGATTTTTTGGAAAATATGACAAACATCGAATGAATGGCACACACAAGTTACAACGTATCAAAGCTAAATAAGATTATTTCCAGACTCTGACGTATCTCCGCCGCACACCACCCGTACAACCCGTCGTACGCACCTTTGATTGACTCTGCTTCGTAATTCTTCTTTTTCTTAATTGCGGTTGTTATGTGTTTGTGTTTGCTGCTTGCTTGTGAATAATCGTTTGTCATCTCCACTACCTATTTCCAATATAAATACTCACCTGTAGTCTCTCTCTACAATCAACAGCAACACAAACAGTAATAGTATAATAGTTAGTATCGATCATGAAATTATCCACAGCTGCTGTCATTCTTGCCGCAACTACTCAAGCGTCTGTATCGGCGTTCACCTTCGTGCCTTCTGTCAACACGTAAGTCATCGAATGTAGAATTCTTATGCTGTTTGACTCTCTGTTATTAAGTTCATTCACGTATACACTCCTTCACTCACTCGTTCATTTGTTGTATTTGCGTCGGTGATAGCCGCTCTACGGAGCTTGCGGTGGTTGCCACTCCTACTCGTTTTGATACTATGAAGGCTAAGTACAAGGGATACGTGCCCAATGTCGATACCAGTGATGCCGTTTTCGGATATGATGCGTTTGATGAGGCCGTTGCGAGTGTTGAGTATTCTTTCAACCGTAACGACGTAGTCAAGGGGACTGTTGTTCAGTATGATAATGGTGGAGCTGTTATTGATATCGGAGCGAAGTCCAGTGCCTATCTTCCTCTTCAGGAGGCCAGCCTTGGGGCCTATGGACAAGCGATTGAAAATCTTGTTGAGATCGATGGTGATGTCGAGGTTATGATCATTAGTGAAGAGGATGAGAATGGTCAGCTTTTAGTTTCTATTAAGCGTATTGAGTACGCCGCAGCCTGGGAGAAGGTGAAGGCTATGAATGCAGAGGATGCCCTTTTCGAGGCTGAGGTTTGTGCTGTGAACCGTGGTGGTGCCATCGTACTTGTTGAAGGACTTCGTGCCTTCTTGCCTGGAAGTCACTTGACTGGAACTATTGCTACTGAAGAATTGATTGGAGACAAGCTTCCTTTGAAGTTCTTGGAGGTGAATCCTGATAATAACAAACTTGTTGTTTCCAACCGTAGGGCAATTGTTGAAACTCAGATGAATGATTTGTCACGAGGAGATGTCGTTGATGGTATGATCAAGGCCCTCAAACCTTATGGAGCTTTCGTTGAAGTCGGTGGAATGTCTGGTTTGCTTCACATTAGCCAGATCAGTTACGACCGAATCGACAACCTGGAGAAACTATTCCAGCCTGGTGATAAGGTAAAGTGCATGATCATTGATCACGATAAACTCAATGGCCGTATTGCCCTTAGCACAAAAACTCTTGAGCCTGAACCTGGTGACATGCTCAAGGACTCTGCACGAGTTTTTGAACTCGCAGATGAGACTGCCGCTAAATATCATGAACGTATGGAAGCTGACCGTAAGGCTCGTGAAGAAGCTGCAAAGGATATCGTACTGGGTCTTGGTGAAGTTGTAAATGATAGCGACGAGAGCGAAGATAACCTCGATTCGGCTTTGAGTTAAATGTAGAAAGCAGAAAAATAAAAAATACAATAAAGTGAAAAATATTAATATTGGAGTGTTGGAGTGTTGGTTGTTTCGTACTTTTTATCACTTAGATGAGAAGGTCTTAATTTTTGTTCGGATTATCGCGAATAACCTGCGTCAACGAAAAGGAAATACTCAACATCAACTTGATACTTTCTCTACACAAGTTTCAAATGATGTTAAATTAACTAAAATTATTAATAGTAGAGAGTACTGTGTTGATGACAAATGTCATCAAACTTTGTTTTCGATTGAAAGGGAAAAGAAATGTAACGAAAAAAGTTAGTTATGCATTTTCAATGATATTATTCAAATGTCTTGTGATATGGAATTAGCTTCTTTATTTTTTCCTGCAATGGTGTGCAAATTTATTTCGTATTCAGAAGCGTTTGCACGATTACATCAGCATAAGATGAGATTTCTCTTGTAAAAGGAATAGAGTGCTTTTCAATCAATGATTGAACCAATATTTAATTAAAAAAATGAATAATCAGCATCAATACTAAAATACCACATTCGAAAACCCGACAGAAGTGCATATGCTCATAATTTTTTACTTAAAGAATCTGCCTCGATTCTCAATTACAGGGCTTCATATCTCCCCAAAATTTTCCCACACAACAATTTAACTTCAATGGCACCCTCAGCTTTAAATCATGCTCACATTCTTTCACGCAACAGTTTTGAATTGCTTTCATAAACTGATTAATCTCTGCTTTGTCATCAGCTACCTCAAATAGTAGCTCGTCGTGAATAGAAAGTAAAATTTTGGGTTCTACCCAATGTGTACCTTTCTCTAAGTTACGTTTTGACAACCTCATAATGTAAGATCCTATCTTCAACATAGATAATTTCATTAGGTCAGCAGCACTACCTTGTATAACACTGTTGACAGCCTGGCGTTCTGCATTAGCTACTTTTTGTTTATCATGTGAATTTATATCCTCTAGGTAGCGTCTTCTCCCAAGCATTGTTGTAATAAACCCATTTTTTTTAGCATCATTTTTGATTTTCTCAATCCACATTTTTGTTTGCCTGAACCGTTGAAAGAAACTGTTGGAAAAGTGAAACGCGCGACTTTTCGAAATCTTCAATTTTTTTGCGACCTGTTACATATACCCACACATAATTATTGAGTACTGCAGAGAAGATACCAAAGCAAAAGCTATGTGCACTCACCTGAGCTATGCCCATCCCGTAAAGAATCGCAAGTATAACTTGTTTTGTAATTGCGCGTTCTTCGTCACTTACTTCGGTTACGGGCTTTCCTGTAATGACACTCGACATTTGCTTATAAATGTCGTCGTATTCTCCACTTTGAGTACGACCAAATAGCTTCATGAGTTGCTCGTCAGCACTCACATGTGCAAGAATTCTAACTTCATTCTGGCTATAGTCAAAACTGAAAAGGCATGTCTCTGGACGAGTTGAACAAAATGCGTTACGGGGAAACACTTGAAATACCGAGTCCTTTGGTATCTGTTGCATGTTCGGTTTGCGACAAGATAGTCTTCCAGTCCGGACAGCAGTTTGAATCCAGATAGGATGAATGCGATAATTGCATTGTAAATCTTTTCGAGAAAGATGAGGCAAAGGTCGGATGAATGACGTAAGCAATTTATGGATTGTACGAAATTCTAATAACAACTCAATTATTCGATAAGGATGAGTCTCTTTAAGTTGCTCCAGGACAGACTCCGAGGTCGATCTGTTTTGGCTTGAGCTCAATCGATTGTCAAGCATAGTCGTGGGAATCTTCAACACATCATACAGCAGATGAGCCACCTGCTGCGGGCTCGAACACAGGAACGATTCGTCTTTTGCGATTTGCTTAGCTTCGTTAGTCAACTCATCAATTCGCTGTTCAAGTTTGGTTGAAATATCAGATAGAACTTCGGGAAGAAAGCCTATTCCTGTGAATTCCATAGCAGATAGCATGGACTGCAAAGGTCCTTCAATTTGCCGAAACGAAGATTTCAAGCCGTGCTTATCCATCGGTCTATCGAGAGCAAAATATATGCTCAGTAGGTCACTCAGTTTGTCTTTAGTTTCAGCTAAAGTTTTCATTTGCGACGATGAATTTTGTGTCATTTGAGTTTTCGATGAGCAAAGATGTGGTGCTCCTTTTATGAATGCATCGAACTCTAAATCTGCCTCTTTCGCGTCTGGCCTAAGCATCCAAGCTGCAACACGAAGGTCCCAACTAGAAGTGATCACTAAATCCAAAGGAAGGCCAAGGTCATCCGATCGATGGCGATGCAATGGCATCAAACCAACGGCAGCATTGTAAGTAACGCAGGTTATATTGTTTATCATGAGTACATTACGAAATGTATCCCACCTATCTTTCAAAGGTACACCGCAAGTGAAAGGTAATAGAGGCCACTTGCTAATAAATTCGTATCCCTCTTCTACTTTTTCTTTCGTCGAGGATTCGCCATTCATAGCAGGACAGAGTGGCAAAATATAAACACTATCTTGTTGTACGCTTTGACTTGAAGATTTCTTCAACGAACGTAATGCGAACATAACACAAAACACAGGTCGACCGGCAACTTGAGCCGCTCGGACTCGGCGTGAATCACAAGGACAGTTCCACATTTCACATGACGCCTTGTCATGACAGCTTCTCTTACTCTGTTGCAAAAATGGTGTAGAAAAGTGTTCATCAGCAAAGACGATTGTCCAAGACAAAGCATATTTAGATGATCGGCATTGCTCGAAGAAAATATTCAACGCCTCCCAAGACTCAGCGGCATTCAAAAATCCACACTCTTCAATACCGTGGAGCATATCCTCTGTTATCTCGATTTGCGAGATTTTGGACATTCTACATAAATCACTACGAACCGATCTTTGCTTGTCATTGTTATTCTTCTTCTTCTTTTTCGATCGTCCACGTTTTCGGCCCGTTTGTGCATTCGAACTACCGCCAGTTGCACTGACAGGCGCGGCGACCCCAGCAGGAACATCACTTGACAATTGAGATGTTAAGAAAAGCTTAGATTGATGAATAGCCAAGGTCTGTTGAACCGTTTTCTTTTCCTTTTGATTTATTCGTACTTCAGAGTTCGAACTACGAATCCGCCGCCTCGGTCCCATGGGCATCTCATCCGCTGCACCATCCGTTGTTACTTCCAAAGAAGAAGGGTCTTCCTGCCGCGGACGTTTGGATAAAACTCTCGTACCACATTTATTAGTAGAATCCGTTATAATTGGCGAAGGTCGAAGCGTAGTCTTATGAGTTCCATGGAATATATCTTGATTGATGTTACAACGACGACGACTGCTACTGCTGCTGCTGCTGCAAACAGTTATGCGATGACACGTACTACCAAATCGACTGGGAAGCGCTCCTCTTCGTGTACCATCGCTATTATCTGTCAATCGTGGCATGATAAATGGGAAATAGCTCATGTTGGACGGTAAAACATTATTTGGATGTGGTGGAGTGTTTGTTGGTTCTAGGAATATATATTTGTTGGTGTTCGTGTTCGTGTTCGTCATGGTTGAGATTGAGATGAAGGAAGTGAAGTGTTCAGATCTCGAATGTCTGTGTTTATATTTTTGGTTTTATCACATTCCGTTATAAATCACCTAATTTAGAACTTCTCTCGTTCTTCGAACTTCGAAGTACCGGTATTATCCGGTACTTGTATTAATAATATAATATTTTTTTTTGAACTGTATGCTTTTATTATATTAACTTCTACTCTTATACTTCCCAAGTATCTTTTTCAACTCTCTGCATATAATTTTACCCGACGCCGACGCATCATTACTTCTTTCTTCACTTCACTGTGGGAGCCCCCCTAGTTGCCATACATCTCAACGCCAAATTAATTATTTTCCTTTTATACGGGAGTCAAACTTCCTGCTTTTTAGGATTTCTCCACAGCCTAGCTAATAAATAGATGAACTGCGTGAATACCTTGTTTTCCCTCCAAAGTAATCACCAATATTTATCATACCAACTTATTGTCGTTGTTTTCCTCGATATTTGAAATGAATATCATAGATAAGTTATCTCAACAATCAAATTGTGTGAAAAGACTGAGACTGAATACAACATGTTCAATATTCAGAGGCGAATTCTTTTATGTATGCTATTTTTTCTACTTGTCTACCTCTAAAAATTGAACACCACACTGCGTGTCTTTGAATCTAGAAACATTTAGGCATAAACAAATTTTATTGCAAGGTGAAAATCATTGTAATATGTTTATTTCTTCATTTCACATCTCACTGATCGAGAACATTTTTCGACTGCCGGAAGAGGACGTCACTGTCTAAGTAATGATTTTAAAAGTGACAAAACCCCCTGCTTACTTTTCGATTCATCTTTCACAGGTTTGAGCATTTAAAATGTGCACTTTACTTCTTACTAAGACAAAATCTTTTATGAAGCCAGCAGGCAAGACTTTTCGAATTTGATCATTGACGCGTCAGCGGGCAGAAGTATGAGAAGACTTGACATATGAATAAAGCGTACATTGTTCGTGTGGCAGTAGTAGGCAGCCTAAAAGAGTGACTTGTTCTACTTATCAACTCGATGTCAGTCATGTTTATCTCGTCAGTGTTTAACCTTTTGCTAACAGAATTTTCATATCAACATAAGGCTTTTGTTGATTCATTTTCTTATTTTTAATAAATCCTTCGATTTTATTCTCAATTTCTCATATCTTAAAGAGAATCAACTTTATTTTATATTCATCATTGAATTCCGAATTACCTGCAATTTTCTCACCAGTGTTTGGTTGTTAACTATTTGTTGATTCATAATTTTAGATGGCACCGTTAGCATCTTCGATAGTTGATTCATCATTTGAGGGAGCGGCTGCCGCACTAATATCCATATTGTGATCTCCCAAGTTCCTTAAACTGATATATCATCTTTCAAGTTGTGTATTTGAAGTCCATTTTTCTCTCAACTTGTTTTAGTACCATTTCCAAATATTGATATGATAATATCATTTTCAATTCTTCATTATTTTGCAATACTATGCCTTTTGCTAAAACTTTTATACGCATTATCAACTTTAGGTCTCTGTTCTGCCTTCTACTTATTCACTTGCTGCGTATTTGTTGTTGCAGATTTAACTTTAGTTGCACCAGTGTACGCACGGTAGACCTTGTCAGGAGATGCGGGCTTCCTCGGATCTTCACTTTTGGTCTCGCTAGATAGGATGAAATTACAAATTACAGCTCATGGAAATGCAGTATTTGAACCGAAAACTATTTTCTGTTTTACACTAATTTACACACCAGAATATCTGTCGAGTGTTGTTCCAAGGTTCCCTGGTAGTTGAGGAAACAAAAAATTATTTCGACGGTAGCTTTCTTTTGCCACCCCTTCATCGAAGCTTAAATGTGTGCGTAAAGACAATGACTTCCCCTTCATGTTCACATTTTTTGACCTTTTGTTTTCACGTGCTCACTTGGCTTACTTTCGTCAATTGTACCATATTGTTAATATGCGGTTTTGGAATGTGATGTGTGCTTTTCGTTATCCTTTTTCGTGCACCTGTACCATTTTTTCAACTACCCGGTATACTTATTTTGCTAATTTTAACATATACTCTTCTAACATTTTTTTAATCTGTACGCTTTTGTTTTGTTAACTTCTACGATTGTACCAGGTATTTTTTTTTAATCTGTATGCTTTTATTTTGTTAACTAGTGGTGTAGTATGTTACACAGTTTAAAAAATATGAGAACGGAAACGATTGGACGGTTTCGTTATTGGACGGTTTCGTTATTTCGTTTTCGTTTTCGTTTTCGTTTTCTTTTTCGGTTTCGTCGTTTCGTTATTTCGTTATTTCGTTATTTCGTGATTCCGAGACTGCGAGGAACGGTCTGGATAATTTTATCTATATCCCGTTATAAACGTACTGCTCATGATTTTTTGCCGTAAGATATTCGTTTCCATTTTCTTGTTTCATTTTTGATGTATCCGTTAATGTGGGATCGATTTATAGTAGGCACAATATAAGAACCGAACTAAAGACAAACTTTTGTTCCGTTAGAAGACATCGGAAAATCTGCGTGTATTAATATACTGGCCTATAAGATTAGAAATTAACATAATAAGTACATGTACATTGTATAATGTTTGAAAAAAGTAGTTCAAGCAGATACTGTAAATCGTTTTGTACTTCAGAAAAAGTTCCAACATGAGGTTTTGATAACTAACTACATGTATATCAATCATGTGTAGAAGATTTTGAAAATGACAATTCCTTACCTTCTCAATTTCGGCTAAAAGCTTGCGTAGGAAAAATCATGCGACACGCACAGCTTACGAAGCATTTCTCTCTAAAAAAGGCATAAGACACAACATATCTTGTGAAAAAGAACATGTGCAAGAACATGTGCTTCACACTACAAAATTTTCATACACATGAAGTAATTTTTGAAATGTCTTTTCGGTCGTTAATAATAATAGCTATAACTTTCATAGTCTACGCACGCTTTGCCCTTACCGACTATCCGTTCTTTCGAAATGTACGTTATTATATATTTATATACAGCAATCAGCTGGCGCAGTAGGGTGCGCACAATATTTCAAGCATCTGTCCGTTTGTCAAGACACATCGCGCAATAAACCTTCTCTCTCAAACATTTCGCATACTTTCACATCCTCCATCCTCCACCCTCCTCAGACTCCATCGACTCACTTCCAAGATAAGACAGCCCATCAGCAACTGCTGTTAAACCATTAACAATATTTATTAACTTAATTTAATGATGCCTTCTAGAGAAGAGATAACATCATTTAAGACGATTAAGGTAAGATGCCATGTTGCGGAGTTGAGGAAGACTTATAACGGAAACATGACACCCGTTATTGTTGCCAAATTATCCTATGAAGGATAAATCTTCCCTTCGTTTGATTCCTAGCACTTAAATACTTGGTGTTTGCACGAATGGGGAGTAGATGCATTTATTCGTTTCTAAATAAACCACATTATCTAACTTTTACGTCACATTGTTTCAAATCAGAGCTGGGATATGACTAGTGATACGCCCTACAAAAAGCAAATCCATATGGATATAGACGAAGAACCACAATGTAATAGTAATGTTAACAGTAAACCGTATTTAATTGAGGTAAGACAGTGCTGCATTGTTATATTTCGCCCTCGCTGCTTCGTCCAACTCCAACGTTGATGTCCCAAATGGAAGCGAGTTTATTCCCATGACTTTTGAAATTTATGTTTGGCTAAATTATTTCTGATGTAACAGCCTCTCAATGAAGTTCTTGGTATGGATCCTGCCGAATTACACAAGGACATGCTGGAACATGAAGGGTTGTTTGGAGACCTATATAACCCCAACGCATCTTATATCCCCTACAGACGTTATTTGGTGGATTGGATGAGCGATCTTGGAGAGCGTTTTCATATTCTCAACAGCACAATACATTGTGCAATTTTTTATATGGATAAAATCCTTACCACGAGGGATATACCAAAAAGGAGGTGGCAATTGCTAGCTACTGCATGTGTGAGTGTCGCCTGCAAGTTTGAAGAGGCAGAGGAACATTGTCCACCTATTCCAGATATGCTGGAAATGACGAGACTCAACATTTCATCTCTAGAATTTCGCGATTCGGGGGAGCTTGAGGTTCTACGACTGTTAGGGTGGCAATTACGAGCTCTACCACCAAATCATTTCGTGAATTTTTTTATGTGTAAAGGAATCTTATTTGAAGATGATCGTTGGCAAGGAAACCGCAAGATCATGGAGAAAATACCAAAATATGTGAAGAAATATGCAGAATTCTTTTGTAACTTGTGTCTGCAAGATTATGTCTTTTCGAAGTACTCCCCAAGCCTTCTAGGAGCAGCAATATGTGCAGCAGCTAGAGCGGCGCTTAACTTGAACCATGAATGGAGAAGTGAACTAGATCAAGTCACAGGTTATTCCTTTCGAGAGGTCAATCCAGTATTCAAGCACATTTGGTCCCATTACGAGGAACAATTCCCTGGTCATGGAAAGAGAACGCCTTCCCCGCAAAGTATTAGTGGAATCTAATACTACAATTCTTGACTTTTTGCGCAAGTATTGCTCTTATGGATCGGAGTTTGGGTGCAGAATCGAAGGAATATGTTTACATCATACATAGATTAATCAAGTTTCAATGTCTGCTGTCATCCCTGATAAATGATTTCTATTTCAGCTCTTCCGTTTGAACAACGTTTTAGAGGAATTCGCATTGAACTTGTATTAAATCTATCATAAAGCTTTATTGACGTGTCTACATTTATCTTCATTTTTTTTTGGTATAGTAGAAATAATGAAGCATGTCTTCATTGCATCATACTTTTGACACAGCTATAATAGTTGATGTTGCTGCCTGTTGTCATCATTTGATTTGATAACCTTGTGATAGTGGTATACAAATATTTTTTTTGGGCCCCATTGTAACGAAAAACAAAAAGGCGTTATGTGATCCTGTGAAAATCTATTTTGACTTATCTAAGTAGGATTACTTTTGACGACAAACAAGTGAAATACTTTAAACAAAACATGCTAGTTGTAATTAATATGTTTCGTATTTCTATCTGCTTCGTCTTTCCGATAAATTCGCTGCTAACACATTAAATGCATTGTAAAGCTCAACCATTCTATTAAATATAGAAGCGAAATGGGTGAGGCGTATCAAAAATGAACTCTAATAGAATAGAACAATCATAACTTACTTCGGATTTGGTTTTGTTGACGCCTTAATCGAAATCCACTTCCACAAAAAAAGAAACACAACCCAAACGCAAAAAAGTAAAACTATTGGTTTCATCAAATTCAACATCTGCTCCTCCTTTTCCGCATATATCTTGAGGCATAACTCAGACTCCTTTTCCCAGAAGCCTTCATCAAAGTGAGGAATAGCTGGGATCATAGCTTCACATATTTTCTGTAATTTGTTCCCGCCCCATCCTCCAAGGACAGTAGGACCATTTCTATAATACCATCGCATTGGGTGTTCCAAAACGTAGTTCGCCCATACCAGTGGAAGCGTTGCAGTGGAAAGGAGCAATCTTTCCACCGAATTGTCGTGTAAAAATTCATGCGATTCCCAGGATATCTTTAAACCAAAGGAAAAAACTGCCAACAACAAAATTGTTTGAAGGCCATTGTTACTACTAAATTTGTCAATCGAGCCTTTGAATCTACCTTGACGAAAAGAAGGATGCTGAACCGTAAATACATCTCCTCTGAAATCAGAGCATTTCTTGCTAAGTCATATAGCGATATACCAAGACTATCACTCTCACGAAACAGAAGATAAATCCTCCTATTATCGAAGCTACCGTATGCTGCGGTCGCAACAACTCGTTCTAATATTTCGACTTCCAAATCAGGATGGACTCGGACTCGAATTGACTCTGCCTGAGGACTACCAACAACTCGTATCGAAACCTCCACTGGAGCGGAACAGTCATTTTCATTAGATATATTCGACATATTTGTATCCTTTTGTGCTACCGGTATACAGTTTTCCGACGATGAGCAGAAATCCTTCACGGAAGTATTTACTTTGTTATGTGGATTTGCCGCCAAGTCAATAATCTCTCGTTGCCGTTCCTTCCTGCTACTTCTTGTGTTTACTGCCATTACACGAAATGATCCCCTCAAGTCGATGAATGTAACCTAAATGGAAATACTGGAAGTGGAAGTGAAAAGAATTAGAATTAGAGTTAAGGGCAAACCTGGGGGAGCAACGGAATATTTTCAGGCTAAAATTAGAAATTAGCAGCTACAGCTACACGACTCGTGCGAGACTGACAAAAAAAACGAATCATATTCGAAAACAAATTACCCGAATGATCGAAACCCACCTGCATTCAAACATCATCGCCTGCTATACGCTCATAATTATTTTCAACTGTATACTTATTTTGTAAACATCTACTCTTGTATCTTTGGAGATAGATTAGAGAATTGACGATCCATCGTGGGAAATGGCATTACCTCTATAAACTATGTGTTTTATGTATTTACATCACTCAAACCTTTGTTGGACTTTCGAAACTGACAAAGGACACAAAAGTCTCTGTATAAACTATTTATTTCATGGTTTTACATCACTCAAACCTGTGTTTGTTCTTTTCAAAACTGATGAAGGAAACAAAAATATTTGTATTAACTAAGTGTTTTAAGGTTTTACGTCACTCAAACCTTTGTTTGGCCCTTTAAAAACTGATAAAGGACACTAAAGTCTCTTTTCTTGTAACCATGGTTATATGCCATGCGATATAATTGAAGGGCGTTCGTGGATAGCGGAAAAGTTGGTTCATCTCTGAAAGAAACTTCTGCGCTTCCGCCGTTCGATAGAGCTAGAGACATATCTTTTAACATGAGCTCCAAGCTGAACCCACCATTGTAATTATGTGCAGCTGGTGATCCTGTAAGTTCAGCTACTTTTGGATGCGGGTTGTCCACTTCTCCACTCCAACACTTCGCAGTACTTACATTCATAACTTGAGAAAGAATTATCGGATCTATTCCAAATCGTTCTCCTGTGTAATTGAAAAGAAGTTCTTCGTTAGCTCACTAATCTACTTGTCGAACAAAAGAATATATACATTTCATGATGATAGGAAGAAAAGTACTCTTTTTCAAAATAGTTTTTTTCAGATAATGGAAACACATCTAATGATTTATGTTCCTCTACTTTTTCGCAAATGCCTTACCTAGAATCATAGCTTCGCATATACCCCCCATTTGAACAGCAAGCGCAAGATTGTTACATAATTTTGCAACTTCACCCATTCCAACGTTTCCACAGTGAATAATCTTCTTTCCCATCCTCAAGAGCACATCCTCTACACGATTAAGTGTATCGAGTTCATCACTACTGTCACTGATGTTGCATCCAAGCATAAACGTCAACGAACCCTTCTCAGCTGCAGCAACACCACCACTCATTGGAGCATCGACAAAAATATGATTGCTGTTTGTTTCCGTTATCAAACGATGCAGGTCAATTGTAGTTGAAGGACTAACTGTGGAAACATCGATAAATAAAGTACCCTTCGAAGATGATTGCTCGACAGATTGTGTTTCGAGAAATTCTGTCAGAACGGATCGGACAGCAACGTCATTCGGTAACGCCGTCAATAGGACATCCACATCGCCATTTACGGAAAACACCATATCCCTTATATTACTAAACCCTTCAACCCCCGCAGGTAAATCCTCGGGTAGTCGCGAATCGTGCACGAGAATACGGTCATCTTCGCCACTGTTCTTTTTTAAATTCCGGCACATGCGCAAACCCATTTGTCCGACCCCAACAAATGCAGTATTAAGGGAACGAACCTGCATCAATGTCGATGGCAGAGATCTTGAAATTCTTTGAAAGGCTTTAGATGGTATCATCTCTCAGAAGTTGTGTTAGGGAGTTTGTCTCATACCGGATACCGCTAGCGGTACTCTTGTCAACAAAAAATGATAATATGAGAAGCGTTCGGGTTCGGATTGTGTAGTCTTGACATTTCGCGCCAAAAACAAATCTTTTCGCTCTGTGGGCTGTACCCTGTGCCTGTGCCTGTGGCTGTGGGAGACGTACCGTACGCATATCGCTAGAGGCTAGAGGTCGAACAGGGTTTTTATGTAATCTTCGAGGAAAGGGGATGGGAGATCACGTCACAGTCACAGAGTTTACAAGTAGTAGTAGGTAGTGACGAACACATGTCCAAAGGCTGTGCGATATATTGCTGCAACCATTTAGCGAGAAAGGTAGTCGTAACATACAGTCTGCATCAGCTTCACTGTTAGCAGGAAAAAGGAGATATATAGATTGGAATCTAAGCGCACAAAATAATGAAACTGCGAGCGGATGGTTGGATCAGTACGTTTTTGCTTTCGAATAGTAGTGTATATGGATTCCTGCCTTTTGTGGTAACCGGTTTTAAACCACACGTTAACAGTTGTCCGATTTGTTTTGAACTTAATATGGCACAAGATTCAGAAAAATCTCAACACGACGATGTTGTTGAGGTAACGCGTCTGAAAGAACATGACGTGGTAATCTCAAAACCCATGGGCATGATACTCACTGAAATAAGCGAAGATGATCCTACAGCTGGGGTATGCATTTTGTCCATCGACCCAAATGGTTCGACCGCGAAGTACAATATCGCTTGTATAGCCAAGGGCGAAGTTCAACGAGTTATTTGCCTGGAAGATAGAATATTGGCAGTTCAAGGAGAAAGGTGCGAAACTGAAACTTTTGAACAAGTCATTCACAGGATCAGTCAAATGAACCCATCTTATGATGATAAAGGCATCGAGGTGAAGCTTACATTAGGAAGATTAGAAGAAGGATCAGTTATTCAGTGGCCTAACGGAGTATGTATTTGCTGTCGTTCTGGGGACAGTCTTGGGTTAGGTAAGATTATGTGCCCACTATACTTTGCGCTTCAACAGCGGTTTCCAATTTTTATTCTTTCGTAGCGGCCTATAAAGCAAAAGTACCAATAAAATATTCGTGTAGTTCTGGAAGTTGTGGCACCTGCGAGCAACAGATCATATTGACTAGTGGTGAAACTCGTTATGTCCGGCCTTGCATGGCAAGAGTACCAAGGGGCGAAGCTTCAATCAGAGTGACGAAGTCAGATCGTTACGAGCCTATGATGTAGAAACTCTTACGAATTTGGAATTAAGTGAGAAGGATGAATCTTCATGCTCACATAAAAGTACATTCCAACGACAAAAGACCTTTCATTGAATATTTTAATTTTTTATCGCCTGTAGGTCGCAAACAGTAGAAAAGAATGTTTCTCTCTCTAGGAGTCTCCACATTCTGGTGTTAGTGTACAGCAAGTGGTGCAGGCAGTTGACGTCTGTCCCTTCTGAAGCCAAGGTTTTGACGCACATCCATCCTTCGAAGGACCTGCCGTACACATATACCAAGTACCATCCGGTGGACAAGGGTCTTTTTGACAGACATCGGTTGAACAAGGCAGACAAGCATTATCCGGATACTCGACTGGTTTCACTTTCTCCTCTGTAGTTGTAGCATTTTGGGTAGACGGAGGAGATGGAATAGGGTCACAACCTCCGCACGATGATGGATACTCAAGGCCACTCACTTGATGACAAGCTTCAGTCTCATTCTTGTTCATATTGTTCATAACCCATTCAATACGTGCCTTACATGTGAAACCTTTTGCATCTGCGTCAAGAACTTTCCAGGTGCATGACTTGGGCAAACCACAGTCAGTGACTCCTTTATGCGAGACTACAGGGCTTGGCTTTGAAACCTCGGTAGAGCTTTTTGATGCTGCAGATGATGTATGAGGAGTTGGCGTTGGCGGGCTAGTTGTCAATGGGTAAATATCAGATACTTCCGGTCTTGTTGATATGTACCAAATAGTGTTCGTCATAGAGTGACCGTCGCCACCTGCCGATTCGAATACCCCCTCCGGAATCTTTAAAGTTTCTTCGAGCGCCAATTCCGGATGTCCAATCTCTGCAAGCACACCTAAATAGATATAATGGGAACGGATAAATATATTTACGCATATAAGCAATCATTTCGAAATTACATTGTTAGGGAATATTACTCACAATACTCCAAAATTGACCTTTGCGAAAGAAGCAAAGAAATATGAGTACCCAATAATATATCAATTTGAATAAAGAATGTAACCTACCACCCTTGCATCAAACACATCTCATCAGCTGAACAGCTGTCATGAAATGGGCCATAAATAGCCTTTGACCATGCGATTGTGTCTCGTTCTTCAGACACAGGAGTTATCGGCAACAATTGAATTCCAATCGGAAGATACGGAGCTGAACCAAACCAAGTTTGGAATTGTGCCATTGTGGACCAAAGCATGCCCACTGCAGGAGGAGCATAAACGGCTGGATAAAGCCGACCAGGGGTATCACTTGGCATGGAATGCCAATACGTCTTTGCTGATCGAAGCTCGGTTGCAGTTAGCAACCTGCCAAGGTCCCTCACTCGACTCGATGTGATGGCATGATTGAAATCTTCATCTGCACCACTATCTAAAAATACGGTTGTCATCGTCTCCCCATAAAGACCGATCGCTTCATAAGCAGCAATTGCTTCACTTGAAGACTCTTGATTTCTACCATTGGGGTACGGATGCCCACCAATCGTTGCTATTCCAGAAGCCCAACTACTCCCTAGATACCAATCTTTATGTCTGAAAGTAGGGAAAAAATCATCCAGAGTCGAAGGGTTTGCAATATCGCGAATGTATCTACAACAAAAATTATGAGTAAGGTGATGGCTTAAAAACATCAACGCAAAGTACTTACGCCAGGACATTTTGAAAATATTTCTTTCCCCATTCATGATCATGTGAGGAGGCAATGGCAGCAGCATAAATGTGATATCCGTAATGAAAGTGATGCTGAAAAACGGCAAATTTAAATGAGATAGTAACATATTATATTACAGCAAGAATATTCGGACGCTTACATCATTGTAGAACCCATTTCTATACAAGGTAAGCATATGGTTAGGTCTGAAGATATTTATTGGCGTTTATAATGATGAGCAAATGAATCTTACCCAAAGTTCATTCCAGTATTGTCGTATCCAGGGCAGTTCGGGAAACGATTTCTACAATGTCTCGTACCTTCATTGAAATCACAACCACAACTGACAAGCCCACCATACTTTCCATCGTACGTAAAAATCGCTTCAGCCGTTCCATTGAACCAAATCTCAACACCTTGCTTGAGCCTTTCCACAGCATTGTCAATGACATCATCAGAAGGCAAGTGCGCTCTTTTGCATTCATGTACGATTTTGTGTAGGGAACCATCCTGATCGGTTTCTTTGATATCACGCGATGAATACGTTTGGAGGCTTTTCAACTCTTTGGTGATTGCGATTACTCTTGCAAGCCTAGCCAACATCTTCCCTGAAAAGTAAGTGTCTCCCGCACCAATCATAAAGTTTTTATCTGGTGTATAAAAAATATCTTTCTCGATAGCTTTGGCAAGTGCTGATATCGCAAAGGCTTTCGGTGGACGTGGGGCAAGGGCGCTAGGTATACTACCAAGATCTTCGGCCATTGTCCACTCACCACCGAGAACTAAACAAGCTTCGCCGTGCAATGTCGGGTGGCAAAACCCAATTTCAGAGTTTGCCGAAGCGGGATTAGTAGTCAATATTTGGCGATGATGGGGTAGAGCAAACATGAGAAGCTTCGAGCTAGGATGAAAATGTGAAGAGTAGCCCGAGGGAAAGCCTGGACTATATGCCAGCACTTTGTTTCGGACCCTCGATTCCATTGTGATAGAAATATCGGTTTGAATGTTGCTCATTTTCTTCATATCCCAATTGAAAAACAAATCAGCTGTACCCACCGGACTATCAAAATCTTCTTTCGTAGGAAAGGAATATTTCACAAAAGGGTTCATTGGGTAATATTCCGCGTGCTCTCGAAGCATATCCATGTAGGCTTTATTGTCTCTTGCTTGACCATTTTCGCAGAATATTGGGTTGTATCCACTCGTGCAGTTGTTTCCAACGGCAGCTCTAAGAACCATCGGTTCTAGCTCGGTAGAATTGTCAACGACACTTAACGTAAAGTGATTGGAATTTGGTTGAACGACACCTGGGACAAACGGGGGTGGTTTTCCTTCAAACGTATCACATACAACGTCTACGGGCCGAGAAAAGAAAACTAAATACGTGAAGTCGCTACCTCGAAAATGAATAGAAACTTCTCTTTGAACATGCGTTATGGTACCGTCACAAGTCAATTTTGTTCTACTATCTGCAACGGGAGGCGACATGGGCAGGTCTGTGCTGTGAACAAGTGGACTCAATCCCGCAGAATATTCCATCGTCGAATAAGGCATGCCCCGAACAATTGGAGAACGTAAGAATACAGAGTCTCCTTCCACTGAGGCATTTACAGCAGGCCACTTCAAAGTGACTCCAAGCTCAGATGGTTGACTGACATCGTCCAAGATGTATTGACGACTGATCCCTGCCTTATCATCAACTCCCAACGTTAAACCAAAATTGGCATTAAAAATCATTTGAACAATCGATGTAGAAGCTTGCAAGTTTGGGTATTGAATGCGTAAACCAGGAATCGAACCAGCAGTATCCACAATGTAAGGAATAGTATAAATACTACCAAACTCGTCCTCAGGGCTTCCAAGTAAAATGTTTTGGTACCAGCGATTGGTAGGAATAGAAATGCCAGTCGTATTAACCCCTTGGGCTAAGTAAGTTCCATATGCTGCACCAGGAGTACCTGCCCAACGCATGAAGGTTGGATAACCAATAGACTCAGGATGTGCATTGGAGAGAACTGGATGGGAGTTCACCGTGTAAGCTTCCTTTAGATTCGACAAAGCTGGGTTCCTTGAATTTACATCTTCGGGTGAAGGGATATTTGGTTGAGTGGTCGTCGGCTGTTCGAAGTATCCTGAATAGTACGAAAATGAAACAGCACCTACCGCAGCAATGACGAGCAGCGTCATGACATTGCACTTCTTCCGATCCAGTAAGGAGCAGGAGGAGGTCTTCTTGCGGCTTAACATCGTGCCACTGTACGCCATAGGGGGTGAGTTTTGATACGTGTTACCATTGTTATTCAGTAAAGAATTTTTCTCGATATCCAAGCTGGTTAACGAGCTGCTGTTGTTCATGATGGGCCAAACCACTTTTCAAAATAAAAGTCAGAAGGCAAACTACTAGAATGTATTCGGGAGCTGTATTATTATTAAACTGAAGACGAAAAAAGTTGAAGTGAGTGAATGAGGAAGAAGAACATGTATTCCTCAGTTGGCAGTTTGGCTGGAGCAGCCATCAGGTCTCAAGTCTTGGATTTTCCAATGACATTATAAATTACTATTGGATTATAATACACAAAAATCATAATACATTCATATCTTGAAGATGTTTCTGAATGGCGTTGATCGTGGACTTACCAGATTCAAATAAGAATTATTCAAGCACTATTTGTGATTGCATAGCATTGCATAAAGAGAGAAGAAGAAGAAAAAAATTTGTATTCTTGGTGTGTGGTGGAGACCGAAAGATATTTTTTTTTTTTTTTAATTCGAATACCGGTACGGAAATGTTGAAGTTTCACTTCCTTCACATTTTGTACATGACAGGTGTAATTCATAGTTGCAATTACATACGTACACGTATTGAACGTACTTTCTCGTCACATATGACAGAAGTACGCATGTTGACACCGAACGTTACCGGCGAGAACCCTATGATTTTTTTACCGAAATTTTATTTCAACAACCGTTAGCGTTAGCAGTTAGCACAGGAGCACAGGAGGCTTCCGACTTCCGGCTCCGTAATTTGTAGCATTGTGTATTGTGCCTTGTGTCTTGTGTCCCATCCCTACGGCAACCGGGACATCCCGGCGGGAATTACACTCGCCGGCACGGGATCCTGGTATCTACGTAGAAATTTGACGCGTATAAGCGAACTCTCGAAAAAAGCACAGGACACACTGCCAGGTACATACATCATACAATCATACATCTGTGATACATCTCTTTGTAAGATTCCGGTAAAGTGAGTGGCTAAGAATTGCTTTCTGGTTGGCAAAATAAGGAAATATTTGGATGTCGTGCAGTTTTTCGTCGAGCAAGTTTCGTGCAAACTGTACATGTCTACGTATAAATATGTACTTCCTTTTGAAGTATTGACTTCTTTTGTCAAGGTCAAAATCTGGCCTCATCTTATATCGATGAACGACGAAAACCTGCACGATCTCCAAAATAAGGCGAAGAGTGATTTACTCACGTAGTGTTAAGCTACCTATGC
>Ga0209092_10001065_pt1 | contig 27606 bp, 25 predicted proteins | sample FraStrMetagenome_FD_187446 | JGI IMG/M metagenome (GOLD analysis project Ga0209092, IMG submission 187446) | Marine eukaryotic phytoplankton communities from Arctic Ocean - Fram Strait ARC3M Metagenome (SPAdes) (version 2) | ecosystem: Environmental > Aquatic > Marine > Oceanic | place: Fram...
TATTAGATCGTTGGATCTATTAGTTATTGATGAAATAAGTATGGTGCGTTCGGATTTATTAGACGGTATAGATCAAGTTTTAAAAAGATATAGAGATAAACGTAAAGTATTTGGTGGAGTTCAAGTTTTGATGATTGGAGATCTACAGCAGTTAGCTCCTGTTGTTAATACTAATGAATGGAATTTATTAAAAAGTCATTACGAGACCCCCTATTTTTTTAGTAGTAAAGCATTTATCGACAGTCATACCGTAAATATTGAACTGAAACATATTTACAGGCAAGAAAATCAAGAGTTTATTCGTATTTTAAATGAAATAAGAGCTGGTGAAATGTCTGAAAATTCAATCAACAAACTTAATGAAAGATTTTTGCCAAATTTTATCCCTAAGGAGAATGAGGGCTTTATTACATTGACGACTCATAATAAAAAGGCACATGTACTTAATGATGAAAATTTAAATAAATTAAAAGGAAAATCCGAAACTTATAAAGCTATTATTCAAGGTAAATTTTCAGAAACTTCATACCCAACCCATAAGGAGTTATTTTTGAAAAAAGGTGCACAGGTAATGTTTATTAAAAATGATAGTAATCCAGAAAAAAGATACTATAACGGTAAAATAGGTAAAATAATAGCAATTCATAAAAAAGAAGTAAAAGTTCAATGCAAAGGAGAACTTGAAACTATAACGGTGAGCCCTGAAACTTGGGAAAATATAAGCTACGAAATTGATTCAAAAACTAATGAGATTTCTGAGAATTGTATAGGTTCTTTCTCGCAAATACCTTTAAGATTAGCTTGGGCAATTACCATTCATAAAAGTCAAGGTTTAACTTTTGATAAAGCTATAATTGACGCTAATGCAGCTTTTGCTCATGGACAAACTTATGTTGCCTTGAGTCGTTGTAGAACATTAAATGGTGTCGTATTAAAAAGTGAAATTAATTTAGAAAGTATCATTACTGACCTAAGAGTAGCCACTTTCACGAATCACATTACCGAATTTCCTCCAAAAGAGAGTGATTTATTAGTTTCAAAAAAAATTTTTCAATTAAATCTTATAGGTGAACTCCTAAACTACTATGATTTTTTGCCTCCAATCACGCGACTATTAAATCTATATTATTCAAATATATCTAGTTTAAAAGGTGCTATTGAAACTCCTTTGATAGTTTTAAAAGAACAAGGCATACAACCCATCTTAAAAATTGCTACTAATTTTAATAGCCAGCTTTTTAAGTTAAGTAATGAAGAATTAGATATCGAAAATAATGACATTATTTTAGAGAGAATTCATAGTGCTATTACTTATTTTATTAATCACACTAAAGAAAAAATAAAGTCTCCATTTGATGAATTTTCTTTTTCAACGGAAGATAAAGCACTTCAAAAAGAATTTGAAAAAAACACTAATAAAATAGAAGAATTATTAAAGTCTAAACTTTATTGTTTATTAGGTTTAAACGGAAATTATAAATTTCGAAAATATTTAAAACTTAGAGCTGAAGTTGTTTTATTAAAACAAGAGAAACCAAAAAATAAAACTTTTTCTATAGAAACAAAACATCCTATTTTATTTGAAAATCTACGTAATCTAAGATCGGTTATAGCGCAAGCTGAATCTATACCGCATTTTCAAGTTTTTACTCAACATACACTTTACGAACTTTCAGAATTATTACCACTCACTAACAGGCAATTAAAAACTATTCATGGAATGGGAAAAATTAGAGTTCAAAAATATGGTGATGAAATTTTAGCCTGTATCATTGAATATGCAGATGAGAATAATGTTATTATTGATGAAATTATTGTTACTGAAAAAATCAAAAAAGTAAATACCAAATTAATAACTCTAAAACTATTTAAGGATGGTCTATCAATTCCAGATATTGCAAAAAAGCGAAGTTTAGTTAAAGGAACTATCGAATTACACTTGTCCTCTTTTATAGCTCAGGGAGAAATTGATATCTACGATCTAATTTCAGAAAAGCGTTTTTTAGAATTAAAAAATAAAATGGAACAACTTACCTATGAAAACTTAACAGATTTAAAATCAAAACTGAATAATGAATATTCTTATTTTGAATTGAAATTAGTTTTGAATTTATAATAATCTAAATTCTTAAATTTTCTATAAGAACAACAGGCATTTATTAATTTTGGTATATTTATTGTAAATATACGCTATCAAAACACTTCTAAAACAGTTTGAATTTAATTACTTTTGATCAATGGGAATTTTAAAGCCACGAAAAAATAAAAAATTTGGATATGAACCTCGTTATTATAATAATGAAGGTTCGGGTAGTCCTTTCCAAATGCAGCATAAATTCGATAGCTATCGGTCAACCGTAGGTGAAAGTAAAAACTTAAAAGCAAAGTTTAAAGCTGCCTTTACTGAATTAAAAAAAACCTCTGATAAAAACACACATTATCGTTTATTTTTTATTTTCACAATATTAATTTTGATATTCTTATTTATTATTGATTTTGATTTATCAATATTTTTTAAAAGCTAATGGCAGATATTATTCAATTATTACCAGATCATGTTGCCAATCAAATAGCTGCAGGAGAAGTTGTTCAAAGACCAGCTTCCTTAGTAAAAGAATTACTTGAAAATGCTATTGATGCAAAAGCTACATCGATTAAACTACTCATAAAAGATGCTGGAAAAACATTAGTACAAGTAATTGACAACGGAACAGGAATGACGAAGGCAGATGCTCAATTTTGCTTTGAACGTCATGCTACCTCTAAAATAAAAATTGCCGAAGACTTATTTAATATTCATACGAAAGGGTTTCGTGGAGAAGCTTTAGCGTCTATTGCCGCTATTGCTCATGTAGAATTGAAAACCAAAACTGAAAAAGATGAAATAGGAACTCATATTACTATAGAGGGAAGTTCGATAACATCCGAAACTCCTGTGGTAGTTCCTGTGGGAAGTTCTGTTTCAGTAAAAAATTTATTTTATAATATTCCTGCTCGACGTAATTTTTTAAAAAGTAATCCTGTCGAGACCCGACACATCATCGATGAATTTCATCGAGTAGCGTTGGCGCATCCCAATGTAGAATTTATTTTGATCAATAACGAAAGTACGGTTTTCAATTTGCCACCTTCAAATGTTAGACAACGTATTGTTAATATTTTAGGGGCTAAAACAAATGAAAAGTTAGTGCCTGTATCTGAAGAAACAGAAATTGTTGAAGTAGAAGGTTTTGTTGTTAAACCTGAATTTTCAAAAAAAAGTAGGGGAGAGCAGTTTTTTTTTGTAAACAATCGTTTTATAAAAAGTTCTTATCTACACCATGCCATTTTATCGGCTTTTGAGGGTTTATTGAAAGAGGGCAATCAACCTGGTTATTTTCTTTTTTTGGATGTCGATCCTCAAACGATAGATATAAATATTCATCCTACAAAAACTGAAATAAAATTTGACGATGAGCATGCAATTTATGCTATGCTCAGAGCATCCGTAAAACATAGTTTAGGTCAATTTAGTATTGTTCCAAGCCTAGATTTTAATAAAGATCCAGAAATGGATACTCCCTACGATCTGAGTAAAAAAAATCCAATTGCGCCTAATCTAGAGGTTGATAGAAATTTTAACCCCTTTCAGGAAAATAAGAATCAGAAGTCCCACTTTAATACGTTCGCATCAAAAAATACTGTTTCTAATGTAAATTCATGGGAGGCTATGTATGTTGGATTAAAAAGTGATCAAGATGATACCGACTTCGATTCTATTGAGTTCGAGAGCGATAAAGTAACAGGAAGTCTTTTCGAAAATGAAGAAAACAATTCCAACAACTTTATATTCCAATTTCAGAACAAATATATTATGAGTCCTATAAAAAGCGGAATTATGGTTATTCATCAAAATTTAGCGCATCAAAGAATTTTATATGAAGGCATATTAAAAAATATTACCATAAAAGAGGCAACTAGTCAACAACTATTATTTCCATTGCAATTAACTTTTTCAAAATTGGATATTGAAATATTAAAGAGTATTCAACAGCAATTGGAACATACTGGATTTAGTTTTTCTTCTTTTAAGGATGATACGATAGAAATTAATGGCATTCCCGTGGCTGTAAAAGAGAATGAGATAAAAAATATATTGGATTGCTTGGTAAATGATATTCGAACTGAGGTACCGGATCCTGGTTTTAGTCAAAACGACCTATTAGCAAAATCACTAGCAAAATCATTGGCAGTAAAAACAGGTAAAGCATTAAACGAAGCTGAGCTAGAACATTTAGTTCATCAGTTATTTGCTTGCAAAGAGCCTACGAAATCTCCAACTAATCAATCAGTATTAATGATATTAGATGCATCAGATATTGATAAAAAATTTATTTAAATGAGAACTATTTCTGAAACCATAAAGGCTTTAATAATAGTTAATATTATTTTTTTTATAGGCTCAAGTTTTCTAGGAGAAGGCGCTTATAAATTATTTTCTTTATACTATTTCGAGCATCCAAATTTTCGATTTTGGCAGCCCTTAACCCATATGTTCATGCATGGAGGTTTAATGCATATTTTATTCAATATGTACGCATTATGGGCATTTGGATCTCCTTTGGAAATGAATTGGGGTACTAAAAAGTTTTTATTTTTTTATTTTTCAGCTGGCTTTGGTGCTGCTTTGATTCATACTTTAGTTAATTATTACCAGATTCAAGAGGGAATGAGTGCTCTTTTAAATATTGGAATGAATCAATCAGAAATTATGAGTATGTTAACTACAGGTCAATATAACTCTGGGATTTTAGAAGCTGTTTCTGTTGAAAGTATAGAGTCTTTGTATGTTAGTTTTAATACCCCAGCCGTGGGAGCTTCTGGTGCTATCTACGGAGTTTTAGTAGCTTTTGGTATGATGTACCCCAATGCCGAATTAATGCTTATATTTTTACCAATTCCAATAAAAGCAAAGTATTTTATACCAATTATAATTGCGGGTGATTTATTTTTTGGAATTTCAGGTACCGCCACTGGTATAGCACATTTTGCTCATATAGGAGGCGCTTTATTTGGTTTTATAATGGCTTATTATTGGAAAAAGAATAGTTTTGATTCGCATCGATGGAATTAATTAAAAACTCTGATATATTTTATAACAAGTGAATACAAATAATCTAGTAGATCAGTATAAACAACTTTCAATAGTTTTAAAAATCATTGTAATAAATACCTTGATTTTTTTAATCGTTTATTTGGGATCTTTTTTCTTTAAATTACCCCCATCTATTTTTGTTTCTTGGTTTGTATTGCCTACTAGTTTTTTAGAAATTGTTTTCCAGCCTTGGTCTTTTGTGACCTATGCTTTTTTGCACGCTGGATTTTGGCATTTATTTTGGAATATGTATTTACTTTATTGGTTTGGCCTTTTTACATTAAATTTATTTACTTCTAAAAGATTTTTAACTATCTATTTGTTAGGAGCTATAAATGGTGGCCTTTTTTATGTTTTAGCCTACAACTTTTTTCCAGTATTTAATAATATTTCCAGTAATTTAATGGGAGCTTCAGCAGCTGTATTGGCAATAGTCATATTTATTGCTACTTATACCCCTGAGGCTATGGTACGTATATTTACGTTTCGAATTAAGCTTTGGCAAATTGGATTGGTTATGGTTTTGTTAGATTTATTACAACTTCCATCTTCGGGTAACGCCGGCGGATTGATAGCGCATATGGGTGGAGCAATTTCTGGTTATGTATATGCTATCCAACTAAAAAAGGGTAATGATATCGGTATCTGGTTTGAAAACTTAATAGATGCGTTAGTGAATCTATTTAAGTCTAATAAACACAAACATTTTAAGCAAGTCCATAAAACAAAACAAACAGCAACAAAAAATACCAAACGAAACCCAACTAATAAACACCAAATAAAAATTGATCTTATTCTTGATAAAATAGGAAAAAGTGGTTATGATAGTTTAACTAAGGCTGAGAAGGACTTTTTATTTAAAGCAGGTAAAGATTAACTAATGAAAATAAAGTTTGGTTTTTTTAATTGGTTAATTTATTGGAGTAATATTGTTGTTGCCTTTTTATTACTCTTTACCTTTTTAGTACCCTATTTGGCTCCTACCTCTTTTCCAAACTTGTCGTTATTGAGTTTGGTAGTGTCTCCATTAATTTTAATCAATATTTTATTTTGTCTTTATTGGTTTTTTAAAATCAAAAGCAATGCATTTATATCTCTCATAATAGTTGCCTTAGCTTATTTCCACTTTGGTCCTTTTATTAAATTATCAACTAAAAAACCTATTATTACTACACAAAATCAACTAAAAATTCTCTCATTCAATGTTCGGTTATTTAATTTTTACGAAACCAAAGAATCCCAAAAAAACATTCCAAAAATGATGGCTTCTTACCTTAAAAATGAACAACCTGATATTCTTTGTTTGCAGGAGTTCAGTAAAAATATGAACATAAATTTCTCGGAATATCCTCACCGGTATATTCAATTTAAAAATAAAAATATTTTAGGACATGCTATCTATTCAAAATACCCTTTAATTAATACTCATACTTTTAATTTTAAAGATTCTTACAATAACACCATAGCAGCTGATATTATAAAGGGTAAAGATACTATTCGCATCTATAATTTACATTTACAATCTTTTAGTATACTGCCAAGTATGAAATATTTGCAAGAAGTGGACAATGAAGTACTGAGAAAAAAAGTTAGCATGCGTCTTGTAAAACAACAAAATCAGGTTGATAAAATTCTTCAACACAAAAATAAATCTGATTCTCCAGTTATTATTTCGGGTGATTTTAATAATACTGCATTTTCTTATGTTTATCATCAACTTTCAAAAGATATGAATGATGCATTTTTGGTAGCAGGTAGTGATATCGGAACTACTTTTATTTTTGAAAATTATCCGATGAGAATAGACTATTTGTTGGCAACAAAAGATTTAAAGGTGTTAGACTTCAATACTATTAAAAAAACATTTTCAGATCACTACCCCATTAGTGCTACCTTTGGATGGAATTAATTTGATTAAAATCTATTTTTTGATTTTCCAAATAAGAGACGGCATTGGGGCCTTCACTAAATAATAAATCTAGTATGGAAAGGTTAGCGATAAAATTATTTTCTTTATTCAATACTTGAAAATAAGGTTCTAATTTTATGTCTAAATCTAACTTAGGGTTTACGAGTCTTCTTAGGTCTAATTGGGCTGGGTTTTTAAAATATTCTTTAGTAAATTTATATCTTTTTCTTATATCTAACAATTCACAGATTAAATCAAAAGCTTCCAAATTAAAATCAAATAAGGAATGGACGGGTTTAAAAAATAAAGGTTTCAACTCATCTTCGTAATATTCAAAGTACGGCGATGTTCGGTAAGCAGATTCTAATGATTTCCAGTGTTGAATTTGCCAAGGAAAACTATTTTCAACTAATACTTCATTCGTTTTTTTTCTTATTCCCTTTTGTGAATGTTTAATAGGTATATTTAATAATAATTTTCCATTACTATGAGCTATGTAGACTCTATTTCTATAACTCTGCTTTTGATAATTATCATCAGCTTCAAAAAACACTTTTTCAGCTTGGACAAAAGCTACCATCTGAGTGATGGAAGTAAAATAAGTAGGATGAATTAATATGGTTTCCAATAATTTAATATTTTTTGGATGTTAAGCTTTTCTTTTTCTTTTTCTAAAAAAATCAAAAATAAACCAAGCTCCCAACAAGATAACAAAATATATGAAATATGAAACAGGTTTCCCTTCACCACCAACAGTTGTAAACAGTCGTTCCCATCTTATTTTATTCATAAAGCCCTCCGCATTACTATCCCAACTCATCCAAATAAATACAGGTTTTCCTACCACATGATTGAATGGGACAAAGCCCCACATTCTAGCATCTTGTGAATTATCTCGATTATCTCCCATCATCCAATAATAGTCTTGTAGAAAAGTATATTCAGTTAAAATTTTTCCGTTTAATTTTACCTGAGTACCAGATAAAGAAATTTTATTCTGAATTCCAAATTCACTGCCTTCATAAACCTCGATAATACGTTTGTATAGAGCAATATTTTCGATTGTTATTTCTGTACTTTCCCCTGCTTCAGGAATTGTTATAGGGCCAAAGAATTTAGTATTCCATTTAAATCTTGGATCTTGTGGGAAAGTGCTTTGGTTCCAAGTTCCTTCCTCTACGTTTAGTTTTTCAACTTCTATAACATTTGGATTGTTTTTTACTTTTTGATAAGCTTCATCTGTTAATTGCGCTATGTGTGTAATAATTTTGTTTTTTCTATCTATGTCCGATATGTATATGTCTGAAATATCAAAATGGCTCGAAACAAATGCTGATGGTTGATTCAAATACCTCCCTGAATTATCTCTTTTTACAAAAGAACTTTTAGATACTATTTTATAACGAAATTGAAGCTTTGCTCTATCTGGTAAGCTATTTTGTTTTCCATCTATATAAACATATCCATTTTTGATTTCTAATTCATCCCCAGGAATACCAACACATCTTTTTACATAATTAGATTTTTTATCCAACGGCTTTACCTTAAACCCTTTAGAAGGTCTATTAATATCAATTAAAGTATCCGTAGGCCAACTAAAAACAACAATATCATTTCGTTTAATTTTTTGAAATCCAGGAAATCTTAAATACGGTAGTTGTGGTTTGTCTAAATAAGATTTTTTTCTGAGGACTGGTATAGTGTCGTGAACCATGGGAAAAGAAACTGCTGTCATTGGTGCTCTTGCTCCATAGTGAAACTTACTCACAAAAAGAAAATCTCCAACTAATAGTGTTTTTTCCAAAGAAGAAGTTGGTATAGTAAAGGGTTGCATCACATAGGTATGAATGATGGTTGCTGCTACTACTGCAAATAAAATAGAACTAATCCATTCGCCAGTTGCGGTTCTTGGTTTTAAACTCCTTTCTTTTATATGGGTTGCATCCTGAAAATAGTTAACATAGTAGATATACATACCTAGAGTACCTACTCCTAAAATGGTATCCTTAGTACTATTTTTTCCAAAACTTCTTAGTGTTTCAACCCAGATAACTGGAAACATTATCAAGTTGATAATGGGAATAAATAGGAGTAAAGTCCACCACGATGGGCGATTGATTATTTTCATTAATACTATCGAATTATAAATCGGTATCGCAGCTTCCCAAATTTTTCTTCCAGCTTTCTTATATAACTTCCAAGTTCCTAAAAAATGAATTATTTGAACAATTAGAATTAAAATTAGTATAGTGGTAAAAGTCATTTTATTATTTGATTTGTTATTTTAGTTTTAATACGTCTTTCATGGAAAAGATTCCTTTTTTGCCTAAAAGCCATTCTGCAGCAATCAGAGCGCCAAGAGCGAAACCTTCTCTGCTGTGCGCTTCATGTTGAATCGATATGGTATCAATTTCTGATTGATAGTTAATTGTATGAGTTCCTTTTACATTTGTTAACCTTTTTGCAGTAATCTTAATATTATTTTTTTCAACTTTTTTTAAATTCCAGCTTTTTTTATCTGAATTTTTAATTATATCTTCAGCTAATGTTATTGCAGTTCCACTTGGTGTATCAAGTTTTTCTGTATGGTGTATTTCTTCTAAAGATACCTGATATTCTTTCCATGGTTTCATGAGATTAGCTAGATATTCATTCATTTTAAAAAAAATATTGACACCAATACTAAAGTTAGACGCATAGATAAAAGCTCCGTTACACTTATTACAAAAATTTATGATTTCATCATAATTATCAAGCCAACCAGTAGTTCCACAAACAATCGGTATTTGATGTTCCAAACAAAATTTAATATTAGAGGCTGCTGCTTTGGGAGTTGAAAAATCAATAGCTACATCTGCTTCAATGATTTTTTCAAGTGACGATTTTCCAGAAGTTTTCAAAACAATCGTGTGCCCTTTTTGCAAAGCTATTTGTTCGATAGTTTTACCCATTTTACCATATCCAAAAAGTGCTATTTTCATTTAAATCGATATTTTAATGAAATACTATAATTTGCTTTTGTATCTATAGGATTTAACTCAAATACGGGTTCCAACGTTAGGTCGTTGTTAACATTAAATTGCCTTAAATGAGCGTCTACATTAGCATCAATTATATTTAATAAATAAAAAGCTACAGCTACAGCAATACTTAAATCTTTATTTCTTTTAGCTGTTTTTTGTGCATCTTCCAGTCTATCTGAAGAAACAATAGGGGTGGTGCCATTTCCCCAAAATTCGTCATCAGTATAACCAGCTAATCTTCTTTTGTAAGCATTTCTAAACCGATTGTAATCGTCATTATTTAGCTTGTAAAAATAAATACTGGTTCCTATTCCAAGATAGACGATTGGAACCTTCCAATATCGTTTATTGTAAATCTGTCCCAAACCTGGTAAAACAGCTGAGTAAAATGCTGCTTTTGCTGGTGCTAAAGGATTGTATTGGTTGTTTTTTTCAATGGGCCTATCTTTAAAGGTAAGCTCTTTTTGATTACTTAGGGAAAGTGTATCTGATTTTTGGGCAATTAAGCTATTTGCAGATAGAAAAAGAAATATATAGATAAATTTATTATTCACGCTTAAGTAAATTCAAGATTCGATAAAAATCTTTTTTATTTTTAAAGGGGATGGAAACATTCCCTTTGTTGATAGCAGAACTTTTTATGGTAACTGGGCTGTCTAAATATTTTGAAAGTTCTTTTTTTGCAGTTTTTAAATAGTTTGGAAGAACTGTTTTTTTTGTTAACGTTTTTTTCTTGGGTTCAATTTTAAGATTTCTAACGAGGGCTTCTGTTTCCCTTACCGAAAGGTTTTCAGAAATAACTTTTTCATAAATATGAAGTTGCTCTCTAGAGTTTTCTATATTAATAATAGCTCTCCCGTGCCCCATGGAGATAAAGCGATCTCGTATTCCTGTCTGAATAATTGGGTCTAATTTTAACAATCTCAAATAATTTGCAATTGTAGAACGGCTTTTTCCTACTCGATCACTTAATACTTCTTGTGTTATCTCTATTTCTTCAATTAAACGTTGATATGATAAACTAATTTCAATGGGATCTAGATCTTGACGTTGAATATTTTCAACCAAAGCCATTTCTAAAGATTCTTGGTCATTGGCAACTCTAATAAAAGCAGGAATAGTAATCTTTCCAATTAATTTTGAGGCTCTAAATCTTCGCTCTCCACTCACTAATTGAAATTTATTAAATTCAAGTTTTCTGACCGTAATGGGCTGAATGACTCCTAATTCTCTTATTGAAGATGCTAATTCTCTTAACGATTCTTCATTAAATCTAGATCGTGGTTGAAATGGATTCATTTCAATTAGTTTTAAGTCTAAATCAATTATAGTTCCTATCCCTTGATTTTCATTCTTATCAGTTATCGACTTTATATCATTGATTGGATCTTTTAATAATGCCGATAATCCTCTACCTAGGGCTTGTTTTTTTGTTGCTTTAGCCATTTACTCGGTTTCGTTTTTCTCGATTAATTCTTGTGCTAAACTCAAATAATTACTAGCACCTTTACTATCTACATCATAACTTATGATGCTTTCTCCAAAACTAGGCGCTTCTCCCAAACGAACATTTCGTTGTATAATTGTTTTGAAAACCATTTTATCAAAATGTTTTTTTACCTCTTCTACCACTTGATTAGATAGACGAAGTCTTGAATCATACATGGTGAGCAATAAACCTTCAATATCCAATGAATTATTATGAATTCTCTGAATGCTTTTAATAGTATTTAATAATTTTGCTAAACCATCTAAAGCAAAATACTCGCATTGTATGGGAATGATTACGGAATCGGACGCCGTAAGCGCATTTAATGTAAGCAAACCCAGTGATGGAGCACAGTCAATTAAAATATAATCGTAGGATTCCTTTAAATGATTGATGGCTTTATTAAGCATATACTCTCTAGCTTCTACATCGACTAGCTCTATTTCTACAGCAACTAAGTCTATATGTGCTGGGATAATATCAACATTTGGAGAGTTGGTAGATTGTATAGCCTGCTCGGCTCTTATAGTATGTTCTAATAATCGGTAAGTGCCATTTTCAACCACATCGATATCAATACCTAAACTAGAGGAGGCATTGGCTTGTGGATCAGCATCAATTAAAAGCACTTTCTTTTCAAGAACTCCCAATGATGCTGCAAGATTTACAGATGTAGTTGTTTTTCCAACCCCACCTTTTTGATTAGCAATAGCTATTATTTTTCCCATAAATATGAAGCAAGTATTTGCTTTAAAAATACGATTATTTATGCGGTTTTAAAGCTATTTTTGTTAACAGGTAATGAACAATAGAGTAACGGGGTAAGTTTGACAAACTAATAAAAAAATTACTTTTTTATTGATTTTTTTTTGCTCGAATCATCATTTCTAACATGTCCCACATTTCTTTTGGAACATCTTCCAATAAGTTCATTTGTCCCGCTCCTTTAAGCCATTCCCCTCCATCTATAGTAATTACTTCTCCATTGACATATGCAGAAAATTCTGAGACTAAATAAGCAGCTAGATTTGCTAATTCTTGATGCTCACCAACTCTTTTTAGAGGTACTTTCTTAGAAAGATCAAATTTTTCTTTTAAATCACCCGGAAGTAATCGGTCCCATGCTCCTTTTGTTGGAAATGGACCTGGCGCAATCGCGTTAAATCTCATGCCATATTTAGCCCATTCAACAGCTAAAGATCTCGTCATGGCTAATACTCCTGCTTTAGCAGTAGCACTTGGAACTACATAAGCAGATCCTGTCCAAGCATAAGTAGTCACAATATTTAAAACTACTTTTTCCGTTTCATTCTCAGCTATCCAATGTTTTCCGAAGGCAAGCGTACAGTTTTTAGTTCCTTTTAATACGATATCTATTATAGTATCAAAAGCATTTGCTGAAAGTCTCTCTGTCGGAGAAATAAAATTACCTGCAGCATTGTTAAGTAAAACATCTATTTTTCCAAAAGTTTCAACTGAAGCCTTAACTAACGATTCAACTTGATCGTAATGCCTCACGTCACATTGTACTGCCAAAACTTTTCCTCCCGTTTGTGTTTCTAATTCTGTTTTTACTGTTTCAAGTTTTTCTATATTTCTTGAGGTAATAACCACATTAGCCCCTAATTCCAGGAAATAGGTTGTCATTGCTTTTCCGAGACCACTTCCTCCACCTGTAACAACGATTGTTTTTCCTTTTAATGCGTCATCACGCAACATCTTATTTTTATAATTCATAATTAAAATTTATTTATAAAATTAGTTTTTTTATAACTGAGATTGGTTTTGGTTGAAAACAATAAAACCTACATTAATTTACGGAATCAATCAATATTTGTAATAAATCGATTGCTGCTTCACTAATTTTTGTTCCAGGACCATATACAGCAACAGCACCCGAATCAAATAAAAATTGATAATCTTGAGGAGGAATCACCCCTCCAACAATTACCATAATATCTTCACGATGGTATTTTTTTAATTCTTTAATTACTTTAGGAACTAGTGTTTTGTGTCCTGCAGCTAAAGAGGAAACGCCGATGATGTGAACGTCGTTTTCAACAGCTTGTTTTGTAGCCTCTTCAGGAGTTTGAAACAAAGGTCCTATATCAACATCAAAGCCTACATCTGCATAACCGGTTGCGACCACTTTTGCTCCTCTATCATGACCATCTTGTCCCATTTTTGCGATCATAATACGTGGACGTCTTCCTTCTAATTCAGCAAATTTATTTGCTAATTCTCTTGCTTTTTCAAAAGAAGAATCTTTTTTAATTTCTTTACTATACACGCCACTAAATGATTTTATTTGTGCTTTATGCCTTCCGAAAACAACCTCTAATGCATCACTGATTTCGCCTAAGGTTGCTCTAGCTCGAGCTGCATCGATTGCTAAAGTTAATAAATTTTCTTCACCTGATTTAGCTGCAGCTGTAATTTTTAATAATGCGTCTTTAACTTTATTAGTCTCTCTTTTATTTTTAATTTTTTTAAGTCGGTTGACCTGTGAAATTCTTACTTTCTCATTGTCAACATCTAAAATTTGTAAAGGATCTTCCTTTAATAGTCTATATTTATTGACACCTACGATAGTATCTTGATTTGAATCGATACGTGCTTGTTTTTTTGCTGCAGCTTCTTCTATTCTTAATTTCGGAATCCCAGCTTCGATTGCTTTTGTCATACCTCCTAATTCTTCAATCTCTTGAATCAACTCCCAGGCTTTTTTTGCAATGTCTTCTGTTTTCTTTTCAACAAATTCGCTTCCAGCCCATGGATCTACTGTTTTTGTAATCTGTGTTTCACTTTGAAGGTATAATTGAGTATTTCTTGCAATTCTGGCAGAAAAATCAGTAGGCAATGCAATTGCTTCGTCTAGCGCATTGGTGTGTAAAGATTGTGTCCCTCCAAATACAGCAGCCGCAGCTTCAATACAAGTTCGTGCTACGTTGTTAAATGGATCTTGCTCCGTTAAGCTCCAACCACTAGTTTGGCAGTGAGTTCTTAGCATAAGTGATTTTGAATTTTTTGGATTGAATCTTTTAACCAATTTTGCCCAAAGCATTCTTGCAGCTCTTAATTTAGCAATTTCTGTAAAATGATCCATACCTATCGCCCAAAAAAAGGAAAGTCTAGGTGCAAATATATCGATATCCATCCCTGCAGCAATTCCTGTTCTAATATATTCTAAACCATCTGCTAAGGTATACGCTAATTCAATTTCACAAGTAGCTCCAGCCTCTTGCATATGGTATCCAGAAATTGAAATTGAATTAAATTTAGGCATGTATTTCGAACTATACTCAAAAATATCACTTATTATTTTCATCGATGGGGAAGGAGGGTAGATGTAGGTATTTCTGACCATAAACTCTTTTAATATGTCGTTTTGAATAGTTCCTGAAAGATGTTCTTTTGCTACTCCTTGTTCCTCTGCTGCTACTATAAAGAAAGCCATAATTGGCAAAACTGCTCCGTTCATGGTCATCGATACACTCATTTTATCTAAAGGTATTTGATTAAATAAAATTTTCATATCCTCAACGCTATCTATTGCTACACCAGCTTTTCCTACATCACCTTCCACTCTTTTATGATCACTATCGTAGCCTCGGTGTGTTGCTAAATCAAATGCAACAGAAAGCCCTTTTTGACCTGCTTTTAAATTTCTTCTGTAAAATGCATTGCTATCCTCTGCTGTAGAAAAACCTGCGTATTGGCGTATAGTCCATGGCCTTCTTACATACATAGTTGAGTAGGGCCCTCTCAAAAATGGTGGAATACCAGCAACGAAATTTTGATGTTTGTATTTTTTAGTCTCACTTTTTGAGGATTCAGTAGACGAAAAATTAAGATGTTGTAGGTTTTTACGTTTCATAGTACGTATTAAAATTTCATCTGATATAGATGTTGATAATAGGTATCAAAAGCCAATAACATACCAAAATGATTATCGATATTGCAATCAAATACGTTAGCGCGATAATTTTCTGCAAAAATACTTGAGTTCATAGTGTTGGTCCTAATTAATGCTTTTATCGTTGTTTTTACTTCTTCATTCTTTATGTTATCTACTAAACAGGTAACAAATCCTGATTTATAATTTAAACTACTTTTTTCTGATGTTGTATCCCATAAGTCCTCATTTTTTTTCAATAATACTAAAAGTTTTTTAGTGTGTGGTGTAACAATTTCATTAAAATCAAAATTACCTAAGGCTCCTCTGTAGATGTAATACCCTAAACTTTCTTGATAATTAAGGTAGTTATAACCGATTCGTAAATTTTTAACATAAATAGCTAGATCTTGTCTAAAACTATAATAGGCATCATGGGCCAAGTCGTAATCTAAGCCTTCACAATCTATAGTTTTAGGACTGTTTATAAATTGATATTCTATTGGCTCCCTGCAACTTGTAACTATCAAAATAAAAATAATTAATAAGCTATATTTTTTCATCTTTATTTTCTTTTTTTAGCCTTTCTTGTTCATTTATCTCAGATAGACGTCGCTCTAATATTGGCTCAATCAATGTTTTTCTGGGATTGGATTTTGAAAAAGGATATAATTCTAAATTATCTTTCATTTGATCCTCTTGGTTTTGATGTATGTTAGTCCCTAACAAAATCAGTTTTCCTGAATTAAATAAATCCTGTTCTTTTGATGCAGTTTCCTTAACCTTTTTTTGAATAACTCCCTTTTTTAACTGATTTAAAAAACCTCCACTAGCTTCAATGTTTTTAAATAGAATCAAAGCTTTTTCTGAGAGTTGTTTGGTTAAATATTCTATATAATAGGATCCTTTAGCTGGATTATTTGAGGCTTTGAAATAACTCTCTTCTCTTAAAATTAGTAGTTGGTTTCTGGCAATTCTTTCCCCAAACTCGTTATCTTTATGATAAATAGAATCATAGGCATCACTACAAATTGTGTTCGATCCACCAATTATTGCACTCATATATTCAGTGGTGGTTCGAAGCATATTAATGTTATAATCATAAATAGTTTTATTGCGGTGTGATGGCATAGTGATAATATGGCAAGTCTCTGAAATACCGTATTCCTTTGCAAGCGTTTCATAAAGTATACGAAGTGTTCTTATTTTTGCTATCTCAAAAAAATAATTTGATCCAACACTTAATTTAAAAGTAATTTTAAAATCAGATAGATTGGAATCGTTAAAGTAGTTTAGATATTCATTTGCATGCGCTAGACTGTATGCTAGTTGTTGTGTTATGTTAGCACCACTATTTTGATATAAACTTCCATCTATCGCTACAATATTTCCCTGTATTTTTTGATTTTTTATCTTTCTAAGAATCTCAAAATCCTCATTTAAGTTACGAAACCAGTTCCCCGTTCTTGATAGATTACCAATTGGATCTAAATTATAATAAACAAGGCTGTTCTTATTTGAAAAAAAATCAATTAAGTTTGTAATAAAAAGCTCAGAAAGGAAAGAAAAATTAAAGTATATGCTAGCCTTTTCAAATGGAAAGTCTTTAAAAGTACTAGGAATATCAAACTCTTTGTCTGCTTTTAGTAAGACACACTCTGCACCTCTTTCTATTGCATTTAGGATGAAATGATTACTAATAGATTCGTTGTTAATAAATATGGTTTGTGCAATGTTCCAATCATTTGGATTTTTTACTTTTTTGGAATAATGACTAGTATCTGTTTCGTCCAGGTGATAAAAAGGTTTTACATCAATTCCTTCTAAATTTTTCCAAACGAGCGTGTCATTATAATTGGCACCTTTTAGATCTGCTTGAATTTTCTGCTTCCATTCTTTAGCGGAAACTTCATTAAACTCATTAAACAAATAATGACTCATTAATTTTTTGTTTTAACACTGTCCTCGTGTTCGATTAAATAAATTTCTTCGTTTTTCCTTTTGAGGTAATATTGTTCTCTGGCAAATTTTTCAATTTCAGAACTATCTTTCATTTTTTCAATAAATAATTTATCATTCATTATTTCCTCCAGATACTCCTCTTTGTTTTTTTCTAACTTTTTGATATCATTGTTTAATTCATGGTGTATTAAATATGAATTGGTATCAAAAAAAAGCATCCAAATGATAAACAAAACCGTAATAATTAAATATTTATTACTAAAAATTCGAACCCATTTATTATTTTTTATTTTAGAGAACAGCTTCAATTTTCAATTAATCTTTGATTGATAATTTTTCTTAAAAGACCTACAGCAACCATGTTGTATCTGTTATTTGGAATAATAATATCCGCGAACTCTTTGGTAGGTTCAATAAATTGTTGATGCATTGGTTTTAGAGTATTTTGATAACGATCTAACACTTCATCTAAATTCCTGCCTCTTTCAGTCATATCTCTTCTTAATCTTCTAATCAAACGCTCATCACTATCTGTGTGAACATAGAGTTTTATATCAAAAAGCTTTCGAATGTCAGTATGTGTTAATATCAATATACCCTCTATTATGATTACTTTTTTTGGATAAGTAGTGATCGTTTTTTCAGTACGATTATGTTCCACAAAGGAATAGATAGGTTGTTCTATAGATTTACCCTTCTTTAATTCTTTTAAATGTGAAACTAAAAGATCAAAATCAATAGCTTTTGGATGGTCAAAATTAATTTTTGCTCTATCATCTAAAGACAGATGACTCGTATCTTTATAATATGAATCTTGCGATATAACACAAACTTCACCTTCAGGCAGTTCTTGTATTATTTGGTTAACGACAGTAGTTTTACCACTTCCGGTTCCTCCGGCTATTCCAATTACAAGCATAAAAATGATTTTTACAAAGGTAACTGAATTGCACTTTTTTACCTAAATATTAATGTAATTAAAACTAGTTGTTATTTGATAGATTACTTTTTATGTATATTTTTACCTTTTTATTCGGGATGTAGCTTAGTCCGGTTAAAGTGCTGGTCTGGGGGACCAGAGATCGGAGGTTCGAATCCTCTCATCCCGACATCAAAAGCCTAATTAATTTGATTTAATTAGGCTTTTTTATTTAATTTATTTTGATTATTAACAGTATATTTGAACTAAATAAAATGACTATTTCTTGTCATTTATAAATTCACTTATGTCATTCCAATCATTAGGGTTATCTAAAGCCTTATTAAAAGCCATAAATAACCAAGGTTATACTGAACCATCACCCATTCAAGAAAAAGCGATTCCATTAATCCTAAAAGGCAAGGATATTTTAGCATCTGCGCAGACAGGAACTGGAAAAACTGCTGGTTTTACTTTGCCAATGCTTCAACGATTATCACAAGGACAATCTCAAAAAAGAAGGAAAGTTAGAGCCTTAATAATTACCCCTACCAGAGAATTGGCAGCGCAAGTCCATGCGAATGTAAAATCATATAGTGAATTTTTAAATATACAATCTACAGTAATATTTGGAGGGGTTAATCAACGACCTCAAGTAGCCACACTAAAGAGAGGGGTCGATGTACTAATTGCAACTCCGGGCCGGCTATTAGACCTTCAAAACCAAGGATTTCTTTCTCTTTCAAATGTAGAAATTTTGGTACTGGATGAAGCAGACCGAATGCTTGATATGGGGTTTTTAAGAGACATAAAAAGAATAATTTCTCTATTGCCCTCAAAAACTCAAAACTTATTATTTTCCGCAACCTTTTCAAAGGATATTAAAAAATTAGCAACAGAATTTTTATACCAACCTGCTATAGTCGAAGTTTCACCTGAAAACAGTACTGTTGATAAAATAAATCAAAAAATTTATCGAGTTGCAAAGGATAAAAAAACAGGGTTAATTATAAAATTAATTTCTGAAGGAAGTTGGAAACAAGTCTTGGTTTTTACTAGAACTAAACATGGAGCTAATCGACTTTGTAAAAAAATGATCAGTGCAGGAATTTCTGCTGCAGCAATACATGGTAATAAAACACAAGGTGCAAGAACTAAAGCATTAGCTGGTTTTAAAAGTAATTCCATACGAGTTTTAGTTGCAACTGATATAGCTGCTAGGGGTCTTGATATTCCCTTATTACCCCATGTAATTAATTTTGAAATACCAAATATTTCTGAAGATTACGTACATAGAATAGGTAGAACAGGAAGAGCTGGAGCTAGTGGAGAAGCACTGTCATTAGTTAGTGCAGACGAAACTTCTTATTTAAAATCCATAGAGAAATTAGTGGGAATTAAGATTCCTACTGAAGTGATTGAAGGCTTCGAGCCAGATCCAAACGCTTCTACGGAACCATTAAAGAGAGGGCAACAACAAGGAAAAAATAACCCTAAACACAAGAAAAAATCTTCCAACAATCATTCAAAAAGAACTAATACTAAGACCTCAAATAGAAATAATAATCGAAGATAGACACCGAGGTTTCTTTAAATGAATATAAAATACGTGACCAAATCATAAGAAAGGATTGTCTTTACCATTAGTAAGTTCTAACGATACACTTGATATTAAGTTAGACATAGTAATTAATTCTTGCTCATCTGCTCCACTAAGTTTAATCGAGTTGGCTATTTTTTCAATCAGATCAAATTTACTATAATTACTATCTATCAAATTTAATATATGGTCCACTACAGCATCTGTTGGAAATGTATAAGAGCCTACATCCTCTTTATTTATTGAAACACACAATTTTTCAAACTCCTCTATTTTTTTTAAATTTCCCATATTTTTTTCAGATATAAGTTATAAATATAAAAAATAAATTAAATAAAATTTCGAAATTAATTATAAAAATATATGTAAGCATTGAGTGAAGTTGCAATTAAAAGCCATAAAAAATATGGAACTATTAATAAACTTTTAAATTGTAGTAATTTTCTATAGTTTATTAAAAATAAAACTACAATTATAGTCAGAGCTATGATACATAAGAGTCCATATCCAACTGCGTGTTGATTAAAAAATATATAATTCCAGCTTATATTTAATACCAATTGCGTTAGGTATAAGAGAATCAAACTTGAATTAGATATTTCTATAAATAAGTAAGCCATATATACTGAAAAGCATATCATTATGGTTGTCCAAGCTATACCAAAAACCCAACCTGGTGGCGTCCATGGAGCTTGATTTAAGTTCACATACCAATTTGTCATTGGACCATTATTCATAAGCCAACTTCCAATAGCAAGAGCACTAAAATTTAAAACTAAAAAAAATATACTAATCTTTAAAAGTTTCATTTCACTTTAGGTATTTAGTGATTTTGGTATTTAGGGGTTTTGTTGTAGAGTAATAATAATCAATAAAATCACCATTTTTACCGATTAGGTATTTTTGAAAATTCCACTTCACACTTGTGCTAGTTTTACCATTTTTAGTTTCTTCTGTGAGCCATTGGTAAATTGGGTGTTTATTTTTCCCTTTCACATTTACTTTTTCAGTCATCAAAAAAGAAACCCCATAATTGGCTTGGCAAAAAGATTGAATTTCTTTTGCAGATCCTGGTTCCTGTTTACCAAATTGATTGCAGGGAACGCCTATCACGATTAATTTATCTTTATAGGTTTCGTATAATTTTTGCATATCATCATACTGACCAGTGAAACCGCATTCGGATGCAACATTAACAAACAATATATATTTCCCTTTATAATCGTTTAAATTGATTGGCTCTCCGGTTAAATTATTTATTTCGATATCATAAATAGATTCTGGTGATGTATTTTGAGACGGACATTTGCTAAAAAGAGTGAGCATAAGTATTATTATTAGATTATGTTTCATTTATTCATTCTGTAACAGAATCAATTTATTAGACTAAATTACTAGTATTTATCTATAAAATTAATTATTAATGTAGTTTTGTAACTCAGTTATTTTTTTTGAGTCATTAAAAACACCACCGTAGTAAGAGGTTACTGTTGCAGACGACTCATCTTTAATTCCTCTGGAGGATACACACAGGTGTTTGGCATCTATAATTACTGCGATATCATCAGTTCCTAAAATTTTAGAAAGTTCGTTTGCAATTTGATTTGTAAGTCGCTCTTGAACCTGGGGACGTTTTGCGAAATATTGAACAATTCTATTTAATTTTGATAATCCTATAACCTTTCCAGAAGATATGTAAGCCAAGTGAGCTTTTCCAATAATTGGAACAAAATGGTGTTCACAATTAGAATAAAAAGTTATATTTTTTTCGACCAACATTTGATTGTATCGATATTTATTTTCAAACAATGCAATTTTTGGTTTATTTTCGGGGTTTAACCCTGAAAAAATTTCATCAATATACATTTTTGCAACTCGTTTTGGGGTACCCTTTAATGAGTCGTCGGTTAAATCTAAACCCATAACATTCATGATTTCTTCGAATAACAAGGCTATTTTATTTTTCTTTTCCTCATCAGAAGTTTTAAAAGCATCTTTTCTCATAGGAGTTTCAAGACTTGTGGAAATGTGATCATCACCTATCTCACTTGCTGTTAAGCCATTTAAATTTTGAACATTAATTTCCATTTTTTTTATTTCGTTAGTTTTCATAATTTATGTTTAAGAGAAAATTTTATAGTTATTGATTTTAACATCTTTTGCTTTGAGATCAAACATCAAATTGTAGAGCCCAAAAAAAGTTCTATTCATGTATATAAAATGTTTAGAGCCTCTATTGCCATTTACTTTACGTAATTCAGTGTTTTTGCTAAATTTTGCACCTAGTTCAGCTATTTTTTGAAAAAATACAGGGTCAGAAAAATCAAAATACTCAGATTGAAATGGCATCGTAAATAGACTTAACAATTCATGAAACATTTTAGATAAAAATTTGATTTCTTCTACGGTATCTTCTTCTCTAAGTATGTCCAATTCTACTAATTTAGTTTTAAATTTATTTTGATCTGTAAGATTGTTTTTTTCTGCCAACTCAAAATAAGGGATGTAAAATTCTTCAGGGATTTCTTTCATACAACCAAAATCAATGGCAATCAATTCTTCTTGATTTGAAATTAAAAAATTACCAGGGTGAGGATCTGCATTGACTTTTTTAAGTTGGTGAATTTGAAACATGTAAAAATCCCAAAGAGTTTGTCCCAACTTATTTAATTTTTCCTGTTTGTTTTTTTTCTTTGTGTATTCAGAGAGATGCTCTCCTTCCATCCAATCCATAGAAATAATTCTTTCTGACGATAAATTGGCATAGTAATTTGGAAATTTAATATTTGGTAGTCCTTTGCAAGCTTCCCGTATCAATTTACTTTGTTTGACCTCAAGTAAGTAGTTGGTTTCTTCAATTAATTTTCCTTCTACCTCATCAAAGTATTTATCAGTATCTTTTCCTTTTAAGTTAAACATTTTTACAGCTATTGGTTTTACTAACGATAAATCTGACGAGATACTATCGGCAACTCCAGGATACTGTAATTTTATAGCTAATTTCTTCCCATTTTTTTTTGCTTGATGCACTTGACCTATGCTCGCAGCGTTAACTGAAGTTGTATTAAAACTATCAAAAAGCTCATTTGGACTTTTTCCTAAATATTTCTTGAACGTTTTTATGACCAAAGGTGGTGATAGAGGTGGAACAGAAAATTGTGATAAAGAAAATTTTTCTACATAAGCTTCCGGCAAGATGTTTTTATCCATACTCAACATTTGAGCAACCTTTAAAGCGCTACCTTTAAGGTTTTTTAGCCCGTCATAGATATCTTCTGCATTATTTTTATTTAGACGTTCTTTAGCTTTGTCTTCGTCTCGTACTATTTTTTCACCGTAATACTTTATATAGTTTACACCAACTTTTGCTCCAGTTTTGAAAAGTTTAGAGGCCCTTTGGATTTTTGATGTAGGTATTTTGTCGATTGTTTTCATTAATTCATAAATGATTTATCCTTAAACAAAAACTTCCCTAAATCAAGGACACTTTTAAGAGGTGTAATATTCATTAAATCAAAACTAGTATTTATTGCTTTTTCAATAAAAATATCTGTCCGTTCAAATGATGGTGAGGTATCTTCTAACCAAAACTTCATAATTAACAGTAGTTGAAGCCAAGCTGATTCTTTCAATGTCTTATTTTGTATTTTATCTAAAGTTTCCTGGTTGGTCTCCAATATGCTAATGTCTAATTTGTCAATATAATTGCAAAAACTTTTTTTTAGTTGTTTCAGCGTATCTAATTTTTTTAAATTTTTAGTTTGTGACCCTATAGCATAAACCACATAACTTCTGTTAGCTGTCAGTAATTCAAAAAATGAATAATAAAAACTTAGAATTTTATCTCTATCACTATAATTTTGATAATCATCATTTTTTTCTAGCAAATGGATGGTCTTCTCATAAAAAACTTTAAATATAGATTGCTCTAACAAACTAAAATTTCCATAATATTTATAATAATCTTCTTCCGTAAAGTTATATTGCTTGGAAAAACTAAACACAGAATCTGGTTTTTTACCATTAGTTAAAACATACTCCATGTAAAAATTTATAATATTTTTTTCGTTTATATCTTTTTTTCTAGCCATGAAAATTGTTTATTTTTTGTAAATATATAAAATGTTTAATAAAAAACTTAAATAGTTAAACAAAATTAACATATCAATATAAAAAATAAAAATATTAATATAAAATATTTGTTGTTTTTATTAATGCCGAACACCGTATGATTATTTTCTTATTAATTAAAAATAATATTTTCTTTTGTCTTAATATTATCTAGACAAAAAAAAATAGTTAATAAATTAAACTTTGAATAAATAAGATAGTCATATTATAAAAGGTATTTATCTAATTTATTTATAGCTCTGTTCATTTACCATGTAAAATTTAAATACTAGTCTAATTTTGTTATTTAATACTTTAATAATGTTAAATAATCTGAAAATCGATTCTTTAATGTATAATTAAAACATACATTTGTTAAACACAAATAAAAAACCTGATATTCATGAATGCCTCAGTCTCTTATTTTTTCTTATACATCACTATATTTTTCACAACAACCAATCTCTTTTCCCAAGACTTTCAAGGTAAAGCTTATTATTTTTCAAAATCTACCATGGAACTTGGAAAATTTGGTGCTACTATGAGTGAAGCACGAAAAAAGCAAATCAAGGAAAGATTAAAAAATAGACTTGAAAAAACGTACATTCTTTCATTTAACAAAGAGGAATCCATATTTAGAGAAGATGAAAAAGTTGACGCTTATTCAGGTGCAACAGATACTTGGGGTAAAAATTTTACACCTGGTAAGCAATATAAAAATATTAAAACTAAAGAATTAGTCCAAAAACAAGAATTTTATGGCAAACAATTCTTGATAAAAGATAACTTATTGGACATTAATTGGGTTTTAGGAAAAGAAACAAAACAAATAGGTAATTATGTTTGTTTCAAAGCAACTGCAACAATGTTAAAATCTGATCTTAATTGGTACAATTTTTCTTGGAATGAACTTAGACCCAATAACAAAAAAGAACAAACCGATTCCATACCTAAAACAGGTTCAGATGGAAACCCGTTAACAATAGAAGAAGAAACTATCCCAACTACAAAGGTAACCGCATGGTATTCACCCCAAATTCCTATTAGTCAAGGACCACTTGAATATTGGGGGCTGCCTGGTTTAATCCTAGAGGTTAATATTGGAAATACTACGATGCTATGTTCCAAAATTGTCATGAATCCAGATGAAAAATTAAAAATTGAAGCACCCCAAAAAGGTAAAGAAGCTACCAAAAAAGAGTATAAGAGTATCATTACTGGAAAAATGATAGAAATGAGAAATAACAGAGGTAGACGAAGAAGTAATTAAAGGTTGACCTGAATTCTTAACTAAAAATTAGCATATGAAAACAAAGCATTTTTTGTTGTTCTTTTTATTTACCTCAACCACTTTAATTTCTCAAGTCAGTTTTAATGGAATCGTAAAAGATAGTATTGGTAATCCACTCGAGCTTGCCAACGTAATTGCAATCGATAATGCTACCAATCTTTTAGAGTCCTATTCGATTACTGATCAAAAAGGAACCTACTCATTAAAACTACAACAAAATACGGTATACAATTTTCAAGTTAGTTATATCGGAAAAAAAAGTTTAGAGATTCAGATAAAAACTACTGAAAATGATGAAACTAAAAATTTTACTTTAGTTCCTGATAACACTCTGGATGAAGTTCAAATCACCTATGAAATTCCCATTACTATAAAAGGAGATACCATCGTCTACAATGCCGATTCTTTTAAAAACGGATCTGAGAGAAATTTAGAGGACGTTATTGAAAAACTTCCTGGTGTTGAAATAAATGAAGATGGTCAAGTAGAAGTGGAAGGGAAAGTAGTTAATAAGTTAATGGTAAATGGAAAAGATTTTTTCGACGGAGATACAAAAATAGCAACCAAAAATATACCATCCAATGCGGTAGACAAAATTCAAGTTCTCCGAAATTATTCTGAAGTATCGCAATTAAAAAGTGTTACTAATAACTCTGATAGTTTTGCATTAAATATTAAACTAAAAGAGGGAAAAGAAAATTTTTGGTTTGGAAATGTAAAAACTGGAGGTGGTTATTCTGCAAACGACGAGGGTCTTTATTTAATTCAACCTAAACTTTTTTATTATTCGCCAAAAGTAACTTTTAACTTTCTTGGTGATTTTAATAACACAGGTGATTTAGTATTAAATCGAAGAGATATTAGAAATTTTAGCGGAGGCTTTAAACCACCAAGCAGAAGCAGTGGAACTAATTTAGATTTAGGTAACAATAGCTTAAATTTTCTTACAAATCAAGCCAATGCACTGGCCATAAAAAATATATTTGGTGCTACTAATTTTAGTTACTCACCAAAAAATTCTTTAGATATCACCGGATTTGCAATTTATAATAGTAGTAGAATTGATTCAAAAGAAAGGACTTTTAGACAGTATACAGATTCAGATTTAGGAATTCCAAATGAATTAAAAGAAGATTCGACTGATGAACGTTCAACGCAAGGATTATTAAAATTAAGTGCCTCCTACAAACCGAACTTTAACAACCAAATTGATTACGATATCTTAGGTAGAATTTCAAATGATAAACAAACTCAAAATGTATTTTCTTCAGTAATTGGCAATACCAATCAAATTGAGGAGACGACACCATTTAGTATCAATCAAAATTTAAATTATTATTTTACGTTGGATGAGTCTAGCATATTCGCTTTAGAGGTTCAGCATTTATGGAGCGATGAAGATCCTTTTTACAATGCGGTCCTAGAAGAAAAAGAAAATTATGAGGCTACTGCTGAATCTTTAGGTCTAAATACAGATCAAATTAATTATAATTTAGCTCAAGATAGACGCATAAAATCGAATCAGTTGGATGCGAAACTAGATTATTACTTCATTATAAATCCAAAAAGTAATTTAAATTTAACTTTTGGTAGCATATTTAGCAATCAAAAGTTTAATTCAACCTTATTTCAGTTTTTAGATAATAATTCCACTTTTGATCCAAACCCAACATTCAATGATGGATTAATTAGTAATGATGTCGAATATAAATTTAATGATATTTATTTAGCTGCTCGTTATCGAGTTAAGATTGGAAAATTTACGATGACTCCAGGATTTTCAATGCATTCCTATGGAAACAAAAATATTCAATTAGGCAATGAGTATGCTGATGATTTTTTTAGAATTATGCCCGATTTTGAAACACGTGTTCAGTTTAAAAATAGCGAAAGTCTTACTTTTAGGTATAATATGAGTAATCAATTCACTGATGTCACAAAACTCGCAAAAGGTTTAGTGCTCAATAATTACGACAGCATACAATTTGGAAATCCAGAATTACAAAACGCCCTATCACATAATCTTAGTTTAATCTATTCAAGTTTTAATCTTTTTAATTATACCAATGTTTTTGGTCGTATTGCCTACGCTAACAATATAGACCAAATAAGAAACATTACCTTTTTTGAAAATATAATAACGACTAATACTTTTTTTAATTCTAATTTTGCAGATGAGAGCCTCACCGCTTTTGGAAGGGTTCAACGTACTTTCGGTAAATTAATAGCAACAATCAACTTAAGCTTTAATTATAATAATATAAATCAATTTGT
>Ga0209092_10001066_pt1 | contig 27601 bp, 17 predicted proteins | sample FraStrMetagenome_FD_187446 | JGI IMG/M metagenome (GOLD analysis project Ga0209092, IMG submission 187446) | Marine eukaryotic phytoplankton communities from Arctic Ocean - Fram Strait ARC3M Metagenome (SPAdes) (version 2) | ecosystem: Environmental > Aquatic > Marine > Oceanic | place: Fram...
TAGTTAAAGTTTACTCCCACGCAAGGTTTAAATCGCCTAGATGTAAGACACTAGTACGATTGGCAGCGCTAGCCACCAGGATATTTGAAAGGAAAGACAATTTTGTGTGTGTGTGTGTGTGTGTGTTTTTTTTTTTTTTTTTTTTTTTTTTATCCAGACAACCATCTTAGAAAGGTTCTTCGCATGTTGGAATACATATTGTCATGGGAGTTTAATTGAAATGTTTTGCTTGCATTTACACTGGCTATCCAAGCTTTTTTCTCCCGGACCGGTTTGGACAATGTTTTGTGCAAACCTTCACGCATCAACTGTTTATCTTTATCACGTAAATTTGCATCGCCTTGTTCATAAGTCGTACGTATTTGTGTTTGTAGTGCATCTGATTCCATCGCATTCAGTCTTTCTTCAGTCTTTGTATGCACAATCTTATTTCGATGATCCCACATTTCAAAAGAGAATAAATACATTCTCGAAACCAAGTTTTTCGCCCACAAGTCTGCTTTGGATTCACTATGTTCTTCACCACGAAATTCAAGATACTTTTGTTGTGCATCTCTCCACACAGTCGAAATGTGACCCTTAAACATGTTATTCCTACCAATGGTATCCTGTTGTTGTGCTGCTGCAATGCAAGTAACCTCTGGATGGGGGGGAAGATTCATGACAAAGGTATGTTTGTTAGTGGAGGAGAGCGTGGATATAATGGAAATGATGATGTCGGGATTTGTGAGTTGGTGGTCCAAATATTCATGCAATTGTTGAAGGAGATCTTCGTAATTTTGTAATGCCCGCTGGTCCTCACACAATATGACATGTAGTGCGTTTTCACTTTGTTGTGAACATAGTGGGCATAAATTGGATTCCCACTGATTCCTCTCTTTCATTTTTTCTGCGACTCCACAGAAACCACTTACAAATTTTGTTGCCCATATTTGTCGATGTAGAGGTAGTGCATGAGTAGCTTTTTCGATGGCATCCCAGTTTATCATATGCGGAGCATGTTCGTTGTAATATTTATTGTTAATTAAGTGATCTGACATTGAGGCAAGATAAACTGTATTTTTGATTGTGCTGCTGATGTCTTGACTGACTAGTTTGCCATTTATCATCATTGACCATTGATTTTGGAGATGCAAGGTGGAATATTCATAGCGAGGATTTTTTTCTATGTATTCACGAAAAAGTTTGGCTTTTTTATCCATTCTGCAATTTAAGGTCTCAGGCCATGTTAACGGTCGTTTAAGCTTGTCTGCATGTCCATAAACGTGTTGATATGATAGACTAGTGTGTAGTTTCTTGCGTATGGAATATATGGCCCATATGATGTCAAAGTTTCGACTTGACACTGGAGCTTTGTAATCAAAATTGAAGGAGCAATGCAAGGCAGCCTTGTTGTCGCACACTATTTTCAGGTGGCCATCCAAGATATCGTATTTCGTTTCCAAATGTGCAAGGCTTTGCAGGATGGCATAGATGCCATATAGTTCAGCGCGATGGGAAGTCATTTTCGACATAGACGGCGGCACTCCATGTGATCCTTCATATGCAGGTGTTGATGGAGTAGTACCTGTAATAATCCAACTTGCAGCCCCTATGTCATGTTTCACTGATCCGTCCGAAGCGGCTATTGCCTGTCCATTTTTTATCAAACGCACTATTTGCTGTAACGATTCAGTGGAGGAGGAAATGTGTTTGTAGAATGTGGTTTCCCCATGAATGTCACGATCGAAATTTATTTTGTTGGAAGGTAAATCAGATTCAATTAACACATTTAAATTATTAGCATTGTTTACTTTGACGGTCTTGCAATCTTCTGGCAATTGTTGGCAACGGTGTGAAGGCTCATAAGCTGGCAGTCCTCGGTGTCTACGTGGTCTAGCTGTGTATGCTAAAATTTGGGAATCAGAATATTTGCGATACAGGAAGTTGGTAGACGTACTGATAGTCCAGTTTGAGATTTGATGCGAGGTGCAAAAAATTGGCCCCAAGGGTTGTTTGAGTATACCTTGCTCGTCTGAGCTCCATACTTCAACTATAGCTTGTCTCCATTTTTTCCAATCATTTGGAGGGGGCTTTGGTTGAAAAGGCCATTTATATTTGCTGTCAATCAAGATCGCTTTTGAATCCATATAGCTTTGGATGACTTTGTCCCCTGTGCCATTTGTTATATCAGACATGTTCTGAACTTTCAAATAAATTCTGCACCTATTGACTGACTCCATTTCATTTTGTGTCATTGTATTGCTCGTGACTAGTTTTTCCATTAAAGAAAAATCTTTATCCCGTATGATGTGTGGTCGTGCATATAGGCCCGATATTGAAATTCCAAGTTTACATGACATCTTCCATAGGTGGGACAACCATGTTGTTTCGGATAAAAACCCATATTGATCAAAGCTTAGTTCAAATAGAGGCTTGTTGACACCGATGAGTAGATGTAGGCTTTCTATATTTGCTTTAATACTCTGGCCTATTTGTGATTCTGTGTTGGCATGGTACAGAAACATTTTGACTTTTTCACAATATTGCTGGATCTGTATCTCCAAGCATCCAAGACCTTGATACCGTTTAGGTGCATACCTGTATGCTAGTGAGATATTGCGTGCTACACCCATCCTAGGTAACATGGTTTTGTATAGTTTTTTTTCAATAGTGTTACCTTCTTTTTCAGACATTGATGTTGCAGGGAGGACATACTCTATAGATTTGAAAATGGAGCGGAAAGCAGATAAATACACATCGTGGGGGCGTAAATATTTGGAACGTATTTGCTTGATCCATGTCGCTACTTTTCCTTCCTTTCCAGGTGTTTCATCCATGAATAAATTAACTTGATCAGTCTGGTTACCATCTGGAGATATACACACGCCTAAACCAGTTAAACCTATGGTTGGTTCCATTCTTTCTATTTCTTGTCTCTTTCCATCAGAATCTTTTAGATACATCTTTGCTGGCACGTCCGCTATGGTACTGTAGCTCCATTTACCACTTTTCCATTTGAACTTGATTAAGAACCATTTGCACTTTTCAGGGCGAAGTGCTCCTCCAGTTTGTATTACACCTTGACGCCATATTTTGATGGACCTTTGCATTCTTGATATAACATCTTGTATTGGTTCATGATGAGAAAATGCAGCTACAAGAAGATCAGTGTCATCGACGTACATGACGGCAGCAATGGAGATTAAGGTGAGTGTGATTGCAGTTTGAATATGAAATCCTTGAACATATGAATGTAGAAATTGAAGGAGGACACAGCTAATGGCTACAAAGATAGGCGATGCAGCGCCATTGCCCTGTATTCCTCCTTGAAGAATAGTTGAGCTCTTATCTCCTCCATAATACACATCCGAGTCTCCGTATGCAGTCCTGATATAGTGGCGCATGGATGAGATTGTTTTGATCATTGTGGAGGTGATGTTTGTGGAAAGGCCCAATCTCTGAGAGCATAAGGAAGAAATTGGATGAGCCATGCGATCGAAGCATTGCATCAAGTCCATTGCAGCAAATGCTCCGTTTAATTTGTTGAGTCTTAAATAGTCGAAAAAAAGCACTTTAACTAAGACACCTTCAATGGCCCTTGATCCTTTTTTTGAGTATTGGGAAGCAGGTATCGCATCATGTTCTATAGCGTTTAGCATCATTCTTCGTCCAAAATGTATACTTGCACCTTGGTTGAAGTCTGCTTCCAGTTGACCGATGGTTCGCATGTCTTGAGGTCGAATTTTGTGTGCTTTTTTTAAGAGCGTTACATCCAGGTCCACGGTCCATCTTGGAATGGTGATTCCTAATCTATAAACTAAATCCACAATTGAAGTTTGGATGTTAAGTAGTTTAGTATCATATGTACTCGCTTTGTACGTTCCTATGTGTTTTCCTGAATAAGAGCTGGTAGTTTTTTCTGATTTCTTTCTCCAATATGATTTGGCCTGTTCCGGCGTAATTACGTCATCGATGGGGTAATTTTGTCTAATGTTGTGAGGCATTTTCAGCAGTTTTATGAATCTTTTCGTGTATTTGCTTAACTGTTGCGGGACTAAAAATGTTCCACGTAAAATTTGGTCTGCACTCTCAGTGCTTGATTCCTGTCCGAGCATCGAGAGTAGAGGCTCTTGTAAAAAAGGACATTCCTTGTACGCCAATTTAAATTTTGAAACGTTCTCCTCCCGTAATGCTTCTTCAATTTCGAGCTTATCGGTAGTGATCTTCATTGTCCCACTATTTGCTTTATCTGGAATCTTCACTCTTTCAGTTGCACCTTGAAACTTTTTCGTAACAGACTTTATCCTACGATAAGCAGATCTCATATCTTCATTCCTTTTCATTCGTTTGATCGCATTAGATTTCGATTCGTTTCCCTTGGAAGCGTGCAGCGCAGCAAGGCTTTCGATATATTCATTTCTTTTTACTCCTGCCACTTTCTTGACGTTAGCATATCCCATCCGAGCAAGTTTTCTTTCTTTTTCACAGTCTTCGATGCTCATTTTCATTGGGTTGATATGGATACGACACTTTTTTGCTAGCCTTCGAATATATTTTGATGAAATTTTCCAGCCTCGTTTTTTCCGGATGACATTGCTCCAAAAGTGAATGAGTTGACCAGCTTCTTTGGCTTCTATTGAAAAAGGTACTTCTCCAGTACTCAATTTTCGACATTTCTTTTCGGCGTATAAAACAGAATGATGAATTGAGTTATCAATCTTGATAAGTGCATTTGTACATTCTGCTTTCGAAAGATGGCCTAACTGAAGATTCCATCGTAATGTAGCTAGCTTGGTGTGGGTTTTTTCATGGATGAGTTGTTTGAGAAAAAGTTGGTAAAATTTGTGCACCAGATTTGGATTTTCACAATTCAGTCGTCTCATTTCATGTCGGTGTATTATAAATTTGGCTTCACCAAATAGTATTTTTACTGGAATGTCGATGTAAAGGGGTCTATGATCTCCAACTCCTTTACCTAGTTTAAGCCATCCTCCTTTCTGAATATGTTGGAGAGGTCTAGAAACAAATATACTATCTATTGGAGTGCTTCCAGTTTTGGACGTTGGTGGTGGTATGAGTCCGCTGTGTGAATGCAATTGTCGTATAGGATCCACTAGGTCACATTCTATTAGAGCTTGTTGAAGGGGGCCATGTCGCATTAAGTCTTCGTTGAAGTCCATTAAAACAATAATGAGTTCACCCATTCTTTGCCATTTTTTTATCTGTTGAATGAGATCAATCTTAAATTGAAGTCTTGGGCAGTTTTTGTTTCCAATTGTGTTGAAATATCGGACATGTTGGTTATACACCGTTTGGAGCTTTGTTGCGTCATGAGTCTTGCATGGGTTATACGCCGAAACAATTCGAACTTTGTGTTTATGTTTTCCTTCAAACAGCATAGTACACCATCTTCCCAAACCGGATGCATCTTTAGTAGTCTCTTTGAGCCTGCTAGCTGCCTCATCTCTTGCAATGAGGGATGTGCCACCCCATTGGAAAGCGTCATTTTTCTCATGAATATTATTGGACTGTATCACTCTTCTCTTTTTCCATCTTGGATCCCGAATTCTCTCATGGAAGCTTTCATGTCCTTTCATCATGTCAAAGGAAATTCCAACTTCTTGCCATCCAACTATGTCAATTTCATGTTTATGGATCCATTCTATCGCACTATCCTGCTTTGGATTGGCCTTGGCATTAATCCCCAGGCATCCAATATTTTGACTAACGATGCGGATCATGCCGTCTCCCTTAGGACCCATTGAATTGCCAAATGTTCCTTTTTTAACTTCTCTATATGTATTGGACATGTATTTTTTTTTGGGTGTCACACAAGCTTTGTTCTTTTCATTATTGGTGTCGTGTGTGACTGCGGTACATATATTGTTGAACTGATATGCAGTTTCCCCTGGTGGTATGTTGGCACAGCTCATCCCTTTTACAACATCCACGGTTCCATGGCGACCTAAAGAAAGGCCTCCGAGTCACTTGAAAGGTGCTCGGAGGGGAATCCCTTCTCAGAACTTGGGTCTCCAGCCTCTGTGTTCCGATTTGCTTCTGATGTTTCTTCAGTTTGCATGGGAGACGGATGTTCTACTTGTTTGGGTTTAGTAGTATCATTCGTTTCCGGTTCTTTAGGTCCAATAAATTCTTCTGCTTGAAAATCTACTTTCCATGCTTCAAGATAGTTTTCTTCACCATCTTCTGAGCTTGCTTGGGAGGAAGCATCTTCAACCGACATTGACGATTTAGAATTTGATGAGATCGACTTTGCACTTGGATTGGATGCACTGGAAGTGTTTGATGTATTAGATTCGGATTTGGCATCATCCTTACTAGATGATCCGCCAGATTCGCTAGTACTGGAGGACATTGTGTCATTTGATCCTTCAGTGGACTTTGATTTATTGTCACTTGATGCACTTTCATCACTTTCATCACTTTCATCACTTTCATCATTGTCTTCACTTTCATCATTGTCTTCACTTTCATCACTTCCATCACTTTTGTCACTGTCATCATGCGCGTCACTTCCATCACTCTCTTGTTCATCAGAGTGCTTTTTGTTCTGTACGGTCATGTTTCCCATTTCTGAAGTGGCTGTACTTGATACATCGTCAACTTTCGTACGTTTGGCTGGGTTTTGAGCAATGAGATGATCTAAGGTACGCTGAGCTGGATCTCTTTTTGTCGCAAAGGTAGAGACCGAATCAGTGTCAGTCACTTTGTTGAACAGAAATTCTCCAGTTTTCATTTTTGAAGTATCAATTGCTTTTTCAGCATCATCTTTTATAATGTCAGGATCATTTTCATCTTCAGATTCACTCAACCATTCGAAGTCATGTTCTACTTCGCCAGCTAATGCATCTAGGGCAGTATCAATCTTTGATATCGTGCGCATTTGGTCAGGGTCCCAGGGTTCCTCGATGGCCATTGTTGCTGCTTCAGGTGTGAGCATAGGAAGAATCTCTTCGCCATACAGCCAGTATATGAAGGATGGCAATTGAGGGGCTATATCAGTTGCTTGATGGTTCAGGTAGGTTGGGAAAGTTAATACATATCCTGAATAGTAGGAACTATAATCTACAGATTGGAAAATCCGAGGACATTTGTTTTTGCCATCAATGGGAACTAAGGTTTCGATGTTCATGAGGATTTGTCGCATTGAAGTCTTGAGTTTTTTATTGTAGTAATCGATGTCAGTGAAATCGGTGGATGTCACATGGCTGGTGGTCACTAAATAATGTTTATGTTTGTTGATCAGATGTTGGATTTTCTGTTTCCTGTGAGAAGTATACTCCCTTTTCCATGTTGGTACCATCCTAAGTTTCATTTCATGGATTTTAATAGAACTGGCTGAACTAAATAACTTTAATAAGATACTATAAGTTTGTTTCTGTTGTTCAACTGGTACTTCAACATGTAAAGCTCTGATATATTGATTCCCTTTTTGAGATTTTGTTTCTTTGTTGGAATATTCTCCTGAACGAATGACATTCCATACGAAGGCAAAGACAAAATCCTTGGTAGGATACAGTTTTTTTAGGACTTTTAAGGTGTTGGCTTTTAATGTGTCGGCATCAGTGTTGATTGTCGACCACATGAGCCAGAATTCTTTCACCGTATGTTTCTTTTGTAGTTGTTTAATATAAGTAGCACAACCATTAGAACTATCCCAGTCAGACATATTAACCTTGATATTGTCAGCTGAATCAGTATGTCCTATCCATAGGTTGAGCCATACAGCTCCTCCTTTCGGTAGAGGATTTGCATTTGCAAAATAGTGTTTGAAATTAGAAATGTCACTAGGTACCTGCTTAGTTTTGTGGATGCATCTTGTGGGTTTCTTATCACGGTAGTCATATATGACAATAGAATCATCAACAGAACGCATCTGTTTAAACCACTCGGTGGCCATTCTAATCAGCTCCTGGACCGGCTTATTCGATGGTTTCACGGAAAGTTTGACAGATAGGTATGTGTCGAGGTTTCGCTTGATTTTATCATGTGTTAGTTTTTGCTGGGTTTTTGGTTTTTCTGTTTTTGGTTTTTCTGTTTTTGATTTTTTTTGTTTTGATTTGTTATTTTTATTGTTTGATGCAATTTTTGATGATGTTGAAGCATTGCTGCTGAAGTTTTCAGAAGTGCTATTTGTCGAAGAATCATCATCAGATTCATCTGAATTGGATTGAGAGGAATTCGGAGAGGGAGGTCGTATGTTTTTTGGCTGTTTCACTTTGGTCCACTCGTCATCGGTTGTTTTGGAAGGTTCAGCTGATTCTAGGTTAGTGACTTTGGATTTCGTTTGTACTTGAGTAGGTACAGTCAGCTGAGATTGCTTCTGTTTTGCCTTTGAGACTGCCGCTTTCCTGGAATCATCTCTTGCCTTGGCTAGCTTTCGCATTTGGGTGAGCTTATCTTTGGGTGTTTGAGGTTTTGAGAGTTGTTCATTGACCAGTTTTTGAGCATATGGTTCCGATTTTGCTAGGTTTTGCTTTGGGGGTGTTGAAGATCTCGACCTAGAAGTTTCCGTAGCCGATTTTGTTCGAAAATCCTTCGTCAGTGCGAGATCATGCTTAGCCTGTGCTGCATGTAGATCAGAAAGAATTTTCTTGATGAGTTTATCATCCGCGGATTCAGATACAAGCTGTTCTAATTTATGATTGAGTCTTTCAATAAGATTTGCATCATGACTAGAGGGTTTTTGCTGTTTCCTTTCCAATTGAATGGTGGATTGGCGCATTTGTGCTTTTCCACTCATGTTCAATTTGCCTGTCGGCTGGGCTTGGATCAATGATACTATGTTGGCGAATCTTGTTGATTTGGGCTTTCCTTTGTTTGTTAAGTTGTTTGACACTTTGGGTGTCAATGCAGTCGTACGGGATTTTCGAGTGCTAGTGCTCTTCAGTTTCTGTTCCATTTTTAGAGTTTTTGGAGATGAATGTTTTGTTGATATTTGTTGTTTGTTTGTTGATTGCAATGTGTGTTTTCGATATTGTGACGCAAGATTGATCAGACTTGAGTGATTTTGGCCATTTAGCAATTTCTTGTTATTGTTCGTATACACCTGTAGATTTGGTATGTTTAGTAATATATTTAGCTTATTTTTTTGGACTTTCTGAAAAAAGTCCTTACAGCATTGCCTATAAAATTGAGAGAGACTATGTTATCCTTCGTATTGTCATACTTATGTTTATATGCTCGTAATCTAGATCTGGAGACCCTGGAATCTATCATATAACCATTTAAAACAATCTCTAATTCTTGTATGGTTGCGATGATGTCCAGATCGAGAAATGATTTGAAGCCGAACCTTCCTCGATCTTAGTCGTCGAAGAGAGAATGTTTCGAGTCGGCGAGGGAGAATCCATGTCGCCTGCTAACCTGTTTAATGAGTATAAAATCACAATCTTCCAGACTTTCGCTACTATGATTCATGTGCAGGGTTGCAAATCAATGCATAGTAGTGCATAACATATGTGCAGCTGTTTGTTGGGCTCCCATAGTTTTTAAATCTTATCCTTTATTTTGTGCATAATCTCCTCAGAAGCTGCTGTAGTTAGTGCTTTTGAGCCCAAGATATTTGTGCGGCTTAGACTGAAATATGTTGAGTATTTTTCCTTGCTCCTCGTCATTTAATTCGGTGAAGTTTGTCAACTGGAATATTTTATTTAATTCTGTCGGCTGGAGGGCTATCTTAAAAGGGACTTGTTCATACTTCGGTGCATCACTTCTTGAAAACCTCCATGCCAACGAATTTATTTTCTTGATTTTTAAAGCAGTTTCCGTTTTCAAATTGAAATAATGAATTTCAGATTTGGAGCCATTTCGCCCGATTTTAGTCACTAGCGAATATAATATAATATAATAATGTTAATATTTTAATAGGACTAAGTTAGGAGTTGGGAACGAACGTACTTAAACGCTGTTCATGTTATACTGCAGAGTTCTCTGAGCATATAAAGTCGGAGTACGTAGATTAATACTACAGCCCTGAAGTTTAGGTGTTTTTGTAGGAGTGTAGGATGAAGATTGGATGGTGTTTAGAGATCTGATTATGTGTCTTGCACTGTGCAGCGAAAATGTGGTACCTACTAACATTTGTTTTGCCCATTGGCCTGGTGTCTGGGCTTGGTAGTTATTTGTGAACCATTTGGTCCCGTACTTTTTTCGCCAGTTTCCGTTCGCTATTTTGAGAATGTTTTTTTGACGGTCTTCGTGGAAAGCGAGTTTAATCAGTCTTGATGTAGGTATAGATAGGTTGCGGGTGCAGTAATCGAGGGCGGTGGTTTTGAACGTAATTGTGGTGGTATTAAACAGAAATTCCGAAGCTATTGGGCCTATCATCCCTTGATGGTCGATTGTAAAGGGGAGAAGTCGGTATCTATGTGCAATTGCTTCTTGAGCTAGTTGATCGCCAGTCGCGTTTTCATGATTTTTGATCTTGAATATCTCGAAGGCTTGGTGGTGTTTACTCATGCGGTGGATGATATCTTGAAAGGAATCTGCGTCTAGAATAGATTTGCACGGTGGTATGACCGTAACATCTATGAGTGTTTTAGAGTGGACATGATTAGTCTCCGAACAAAATTTACATACGCACTTTTCAAAAAAATTTCGATCTTCATTTGGGTGTCTCAAGTTTACTTACAGACCGAACGCTTTAGTTGTTTTTGCTCAATGTCTGTGTTCATATTAAATTATTATGCAACCCTGATGCTATCTAATTTATCAATTAGAGCAAGATGATCTAAGTAATCTTTATTCATGACCACTTTGCCTTTTCTTCCCGTCAAAATAATTTTCTACGTACATGCTTTCGTTCGTTGTATTGTTCATATGTTTTTAGATAGATCAAAGAGTGCTTGGTTAATGATTCCATTTGTTGTATTTGCTTCATAAATGGTATCATTCACTTTGGCAAACTCTAAAACAACAAAAGAGCATGAAAAATCTACTTTTTTTCAATTAACAGACAAGATTGGTGGCAGTTGTGGTGTTTTTTTCTACTAGAATCATGTTAAAAACATTTCCATAATTTGCCATAATTTCTACGAAGTTTCTGTATGTATTTTGCGTAGGAATTATGGTTGGAGTTCTTCTTTTGGTTCTTTTTTTTTGGAACAATAAAGGATTTCTTTTGCCTTTTGTGTATCGGTTGTGCCCCAAAATATTGTGCCATATTTTCTCCTGAAAATGTTGACTTTCCAGAGCTGAGTGTTAATGCAATATTTATTTGTTTCCTCCACATTTTGAGTGTTACAATTGGTGCCATTCAAAAGAAATGACTTGTTTTTTTTTTCTTTTCAATATATGTTGATCCTGAGAAAAAAGCACCCATGGCTCAAGTTGTAATCGTTCTCGCTGTCTCATATACTATACGGCATCTTGCGTGTCTGAAGAATGCATGTGTATGATTTGACACCTTGTCTTTCACATCATATTACAAGCCCACGAATTTATTGATTTTTTTCAAATGCTTTCCTTGCTGTTCTCTCCATTTTGTTGCTATTACCCCTCGAAACATGTTTCTAACTCTAATTTCTTGTTCCTCTCTTATCTATTTATTGATTTATTTCCCTCCTTTACCATCTGGTTCTTTGACAGGACAATTATTGAGCAATTGTCAAACTACCACCATTATTCTTCTTTCTGTTCTTTCATTCGTACTGGCAACTATTAGTTGATGTTGGATTGTGTTCAATGTCAATTGCTGTTTCATCTACTTTTTTACACAATGAGTATGCTGCTGTATCTAATCACCTCTAGTTCTTCTTTCAAAATATATAATTCATGAATTTGTATTATTGGTGCTCCCTTTTGATATTTGTGCCACTTTTCAATGCTAATTCCAAAGCTACCCAATCAATTTTAGTCGTAGAATATTGTGGAATTTACCATGATGTCAACGCTATTGTTTCTCCGACCAGATCTTTTCCATATCGACCGAATTCGTGGGCTGTGTTATTAGTTGATCTATTCCACTAGCTAGAAATTAATATTTGTTGGGCTGGAAGATGTGGCATTTTTTGAAAATGTTCATTCATGGTTTGGATACTTTGCTTTGTTACTAATTTATCAATTTTGTAATTCAATGTCGTTGATGGTAAATCCAAATATCCTATTGCGAGCTTGTCATCTTAATGTGCTTTCACATGTACGAATTTTATCTGAGTTTTCATTTGCTGTAGTTGAGATTTTATTTCCATTTCCAAAATTACGTCTACATTGCTTTTCATGAAACTGCTTGTTGAATCGTGGAATGGAGTTTCAATAATTTGTATGGATGATGCACTATCCGTATATACTATCATAATATCTCTGTCTCTGATATCAGTTACTCTATCCTCTAATTCTTTAAATTATAACAAGATTTCCAGAATTCCCATCATTTTTGCTCTATCATACTATGAAGCATATTCCAGATCAATCAGTCTATGGACATGTGATTTGTAATATATTTTCCACTCTTCTTTTTTTTTCGAGGAAGAATGAAAATGCTACCTTTTGACCTCTTTAGGCCGATCCATCTGATGATGCACTTACTTTATTCTTTCAGAATCCTTTCTTCAATTTTTCAACATGTGTGTTTCTTGCATTCTTGATGCTTGGTGAAAGTTCTTTGTAGTATTGATAGGTACGATGGAACAAACATCAACGCCTTGGTAAATAAGCTTGTAAATGGACACAAACATCCCACAGATAATTTTCACCCATTGATGTATGAAAAATTTGTGGCAACTCTAGTGAACTAATTTATTTAGACTGTGGAATGATATCATTAAAAGCTTCACTTATGTAGGAAGTTTCCGAGCCATCATCATCTCCAATTTTTTATTTAATTTAATTTAATCTAATTTCTGAATTGCTCTTACTAGTGCAAGAGTCTTAGCTTCTTCTGATTGATCATTACGAATATTTGCTCCTATATTTGTGTCGGGACTTCAACTATCAGAAATGTCTCTTATGAAAAAAATTAACCTTACATAAGCAATCTGTTCATGTAACAATTTATTTTCTTGGATCCTCTACTTGTATGGTTCATCTAACTATGCTTAAAGTAAACTATATAATTATAAAAAGCCTTGTTCTTTATCTGTTCTCAATCAAAACTCATAGTATAAGTAACAAGATATTTCACTCTTTGAAAAATGATATTATCACTCTTGGATAAATCCATATCTTCTGTATCATGCTCTCCTGAATGATCTAATCTTTGATTTGATGATAATGATAAGGGTGAACTTGTATTTATATGCGAGGATGATGACCATTCTTGTTGAAGAAGCATCCTCAGGTCTTTGACAAAATGATATAGATTTGATTATTTGTAGATTAAAATATTTATAAGAAGAGGATACTATCATACCTATTTTTGTATTTGGTGATGATTTTTGCTGCTGCCTTGACTGAAAATAGTCATGAGGTCTTTGAGAAGACGATGAAAAGGGCAAACCCATACATTGATCAGGTCTTGTTGATGAGGGTAAATCCATATTAAACTCTAAGATTTTAGCAGATTTCCCTATCATCAAATCTATAGCGGGAGAAACCAAAATAAATATGGGTTTCTGGGACTAGACACTGGTGTGGGTCACATTGCCTCGTCTACATTGTATGTGGATGCAACATAGCATTTAATTTATTATCATTATAGTGGGTGAAACGATTCTCCTGCATAATGATCATATTTCCCTTAGGAAACTTATTGTATTGGAGTAACCAACTGGGGTAAAACATGAATTGATGCATCACTTCTTTCAACTCATTAAACCTCTCAACCCCCCCTCCCCCCCGTATCCAACTACTACCCCCCCCTTGTGTTTCGTAGCATATCATGGTTGTCATTGATGGTGTCTTGCAAGTTATTGGTAATGTAACAACAACAACTGCCCTTTGATTATATTTTTGTCTTGGTCAAGGTTGCTCATTTTTTTGTTGAGATGGTGTGGTTGGATGCGATGAGAGACAAGACAGGACTAAAATTTCATTAGTACCTCGACATTAAAAAATGCATAGAAAATTTATCTTCACACAAAACTAGACATTATGCCTTCCCAAAATCAGATATGGGAAAACAAAATTTTATTTGAAATGGAAATTTGTTGATTATTTCAATTTGGAATTCCTTTCACTCCTCAGAGAAATTTGGTCAAAAACATCAAACGACAGTAACTCGGAAAATTATTGATGTCAGAGAATAAAAAATTGTCTTCCCAATGACTATCTCAATAATTCAATTGTTGACTATGATGATGGTCGAGAGACAGACCATAGAGCAATCTTTTGGTTTTTTTTTTTCAAAAAATAGAAACAAATGAAGAAACAAATGATTTTATTTTTGTAAGGCCACGTCTATTTGTATACTGCAATCTACACAAAATTAGATTGGTACAATCTTACGACGATTGTACAGTCCATTTGACATCTCATTAGAGTCCATCCAATCAATCCATCCATCACACGAAACGAGAGATGGACTTTGTATTCATTCTACAGTAATTTGTACCTACGACAACCATAAGAAATCAATTTTAATAGAATAGATGTTTAGCATCTCTATACACCAATAAAACATAAACACTCTTTTTCTCTCTAGACTTGGTTGCATTCAAGTATAGCACTTTATTCACAACCACTACAGCCTAATCATATCATCATCCTTCATTGATTCATTGATTCATTGATTCGTTGCAAGCAATATTGATAGAGTTATTCCATCCATTAGAGAAAGAAATTACTTTGAATTATATTTAAAATCCAACTGAAAAGAAAGAAAAATGAGTGGTAGAGGTAGAGGAAGATCCCCAGGACGTGGAAGAGGAGGCCGTGGAGGTGGTAGAAGCTTCGGAGGAAGAGGTGGTGGTAGAGGTGGTGGAAGAGGAAGGTATGTTGAATTTGTATGTATGAAATGAGTGGACAAAAGCAATGAAATATCTCAAACAATTGTATTTCATGTTCATGGCTAAAACTTCGATAGGGGCGGAGGAAGAGGCGGAGGAAGAGGTGGAGGAAGAGGTGGGGGACGAGGAGGTCGTGGTGGGGGCCGAGGTGGAAGAGGGGGTGGAATGAAGGGTGGAGCGAAGGTGTTGGTGGAACCACATCGTCATGAGGGAATCTTTGTGGCACGTGGAAAGGAAGATGCCCTAGTGACTCTCAATTCAACTCCTGGCGTTGCTGTCTATGGGGAAAAACGGATATCAGTAGATGGACCTCCAGGTGCTGATGGTAATGCTACCAAAGTGGAATATAGGGTTTGGAATCCTTTCCGATCCAAGAGTAAGTCCCATGATGTTTTCTTATTTCTTCACCAATATTCAATATTCTACGAGGTGGTGAATCATGATCATGATGATGAAATATTCATTTTTTTGTTTTGTTTTTACTTCATGACTGATTCATTGATGACATTTTAATTCCTTAATTCATTAATTCATTAATTCATTGATGAATTCATTGATGATTGCAATGTCAACCACCACACAGTCGCAGCAGCTATATTGGGAGGAGTAGACAACATTTGGATCAAGCCAGGGTCCAAAGTCCTCTACATCGGGGCCGCCGCTGGAACATCCGTTTCTCATGTGAGCGACATAGTTGGTCCCACTGGATCTGTCTACGCCGTCGAATTCTCTCATCGCCCTGGCCGTGATTTGATCAACGTCGCTAAATCTCGTACCAACGTTATCCCCATCATCGAAGATGCAAGACATCCTCTTAAATACCGAATGTTAATCGGGATGGTGGATACAGTCTTTGCCGATGTGGCACAACCAGATCAAGCTCGAATAGTAGCATTGAATTCACATTATTTTTTGAAAAATCATGGTCATGCAGTGATCGCGATTAAGGCAAGTTGTATTGATTCCACAGCAGCTCCAGAGGCAGTCTTTCGAAGGGAAGTGTCCAAGTTGCAGGAAGAAAAGTTTAAACCATTGGAACAGCTGACCTTGGAACCCTATGAAAGGGATCATGCGGTCGTCATTGCGGAATACAGGGCCAAGAAAAAGAAGAAGGATCAATAAATAAATTACATTTCTAATTTATTGTATTATACTCTCTCCCAATCAACCGCTCACCACCAACACAACCCCAATGAAGAATGGAAGTATGAAAGGTACATCCTCTATATTTTCTATATATATGATTATAAAACCAAAATTAATTTGAATATTTATTTTTGAAGAATAATTCTTAATTTAGTTTCTACCACGTCTTCGAAGAATCCTCTTTCTCAAGGCCAATTGCTTTTTAGTCAAACCCTCCTCAACATCATGATGATGATTCTTAGTATGCTTCATTCCATCCCTTTTCTTCCCTTTCGTCATCATTGCTTTGGTACTTGCATCCTTCAAACTCCAACCCAGCAATAAAGCTTGTAATTTTTCTTGATTGACAATTTCATTGTATTCGACATTGTCATTGATATCCAATAATAAAAACCCAGTCTGATTTTGAATATGAATTGGAGTATGACCCATTGGAAAAATGGAATTCTGCGCTAAATTGGTGAGCTTTTTGGGTTCAGCATCCATTTTCAACGTGGTAGTTTTGAGATCCACCACCTTATCTATATTGTTATTATTGTGATTATCAATTTCAAATTGGGATATAGATTTCGGGGAACAAAAGGGCAACGAAAAGCATTGAATCTTGGCTTGATTCTTATAGGTATCATACCAGATTTCACTAATCAAAAAACGGGGATAAATTCCTGCCGCACCCATCATCCCTGCAGACATTGCAAGACCAACATAACCCATGTTAGGATCCACGTACAATTGTTCCATCTGACTTGCATTGACGGCAGGTGTGAAGTCCAATACATACCATATCCAATATCCAAAATGGAGTGTGGAGAAACTTAGTAATGCCCTTGGAAAAAATGTTCGCTTGCTATCTCGTTGATAGATTGGAATGAGAGTCGAATTTTGATTGGTGTTGGTGTTGGTGTTGGTACTTATATTTGTATTAGAAGAAGAAGTAGTGGAAAAAGAAATAGTGTGAAGGGATTGTTGAACTTTATGTTTATTCCAAATCAAACTTGTCATGTTGGGGTAGAGATTGGAACAGTTTCGTTTCGAATGTGAAGAAAAGCACTTCTTCCTAAAATCTTCTTGATTATCCACTTCCGCGATGCAAACATAAGAAAGAAGTTGTGTGGGTATAGATTGAATTGACCTTCGTTTGATAAACTTATGATGAGTGCTGGTGGAGAGAGCACAACGATTCCATAGCATGGTGGATAATGCAATGTCTAATGAATAAGTAAGTAACTAACTAACTGACTAACTGATCAATCAATTATGGTGGGAGAGATGTAATTTAATAAAATAATATAATTGTAGTATTGGCTCGTATACAATATGGGATATTATACGTGTAGCCAATTTTATGGCCCTGCGTTTTTTTTATAGTTTCATTTTGAAAAGGTTGCTGCTGAATAATGAATGGAATGTGCGTTTGATGATGATTCTTTGTAATAGTGATGAAAGGTATAATGACAATGAACAACCATTGAATCAAATATAATTATTATAATAATGTAAACAATAATTGATTCGACCATTCTTAAAATATCATTACTCTATTCAAATAAAACACCCAAAAATCAAAGTCTCCTCAGTCTTTTTTTTACACACGAGAAGGGTACAACATAACCCTAACCCTTCCGCCGATTGCTTGGGCAGGAAGATCACGGGCAAACTTGCATCTAACAACTCCATTGGATCCGTGAGGGCGTTGTACCCGTCCCCAATTTACACGGTATTTGGATCCATTCTTGGCTGCGGTGCTTCCCTTGGTAATAAAGGCTACACGTTTTCCTAGATAAAAGTCTGTTTCGTCTTTGCTGTCAACTCCCTTAATTTTGATAAGGGAAGTGTGGTTGTTTTGGTTACGAAGACCTCGTTGGTATCCGAGGATTGCCCCGTTTACATAAAGACGGACTGGTTGACCATTGGAGGATGACATTTTTATTTTGTTTTATTTTGGAATTTCGTATTAAAAGTGATTGAATTGGCTGTGTTGTATTGTATTGTATTGTGTTGCGTTGTATTGGATTGGATTATATTGCAGTGAGGATGAGAGTATAAGCGAGAAAGAACAATGTGAGTTAGTTGAATGCAACCATCATAATGACATATTCACGGGACTCGATGAAGACAACGTATTCATCAACAGTTTTCATTCGAATGAGAAACAGAGCAACATCCATCCCATCATCATCTTCCACAAGAAGACATTCATTCCTTTGTTTCGTCTGCTTTGAAAATGAAAATCGAACGCCAAACGACATTCATTTTCATCATGGTCAGACCCCTCCCCAGCACTACTCACCGTCCAGATTTTTCAATGAATTCGTCTTCTTAGTTCAGATCCAGTTAGGTTCAAGCCCGTATAAGACCTTCGTATTCCAAGATGGATGGTCCAATTGTTTAGGAAGGTTGAACGCTTACGTCAAGTAGATTTATTTCGTTAGACAAACTGATTTTCAATTGCTTAAGTAATTTCTTGAATTACGTGGATTCCCTTTACTCCTTACTTACAGCCTAAGTTTTATTCTCTCGGGGGGGTTCTAGGTCCAATTTCTTTCTCGTAGACTGTATGAGTTATTCTACGATTTTCTTTATGAAATTAGTCAATAAAGTAAGTGGTAAGCCAAGACGTCTTCCTGCAAGGACACTCACGAAACCAAAAAACAACCTCTCTAAATAAAATAATCGTACTTACGTTCTTTTGTACCAGAAACAAAACCTCATCTCACCGTCCAATTTTAACTTGGAGCGTTACACTACTGTACTTGTTGTTGTCTGGGGAAATAGAGCGTGTAATTCAAGGTACGCTGTGATGACCATGAGGATAACAGTGTGATGCAGGCGATCAATTCCATCCTACCAGATGGATGATGAATGGAGGAATGAAGGAATAGATGGATGGTCGTGTTTGTGTGTGTGTTATAATGATGGGGTTTGATTGTTTTGATCGAATTTCCTTTCACGTCGTTAGTGCACATAACCTGAATGCTTTCACCTCAAGTCGATACCACTTCGTATATGGAACTTCTTTGCTCACCTTTCATCATTTCTTCTTCTCAATTTCCTTTTCGATTGTGTAAAGATGGTGCGCATGTCAGTTCTCGCCGATTGCTTAAAAACAATTTCTAATGCTGAGAAGCGTGGAAAGAGGCAAGCTCTTATCCGCCCTTCTTCCAAGGTTATCATCAAGTTCCTTCAATGTATGCAACAACACGGTACGTCATTTCAATTATGCAGTATACACACAACACACGATAGATAAAGACACAGTATTAGATTCGAAATGGATTGGGCAGAAGACCATTGATGAAAGAGTCGTCTTCGATTATCTCATTCAATGGTGGATGCCGTTAGCGCCCTTTAGTCTACATGATTATTGGAGCTGCATTGACCCGGTAATACCAACTACTACAATAAAATCATTCTGCCCTAGATTGATTGCAAACATCTACACTCACGGACTCTCGTTTGTTTCAGTGGAAGAGTCTGCCTAATTGCTTTGCAAAATCTAATTCCACGTGTATTCCTTCTTATAGTCACTCTCACACGTTTCCATTCTTCCATTATACTCTGTAGGATACATTGGTGAGTTTGAGATCATTGACGATCACCGAGCAGGTAAAATCGTCGTAGAATTGACCGGACGTTTAAACAAATGCGGAGTTATATCCCCACGATTTGATGTCAAGTACAACGAGATTGAACAGTGGATTACCAACCTTTTGCCTTCCCGTCAGTTCGGACATGTTATTTTGTCAACTACCTTTGGAATTATGACCCATGAAGAAGCCAGGAGGAAGAAGACTGGAGGAAAAGTCCTTGGATTCTTTTATTAAATAAATTAACAAAAAAAAGTTTAATATCATCTTACCTTGTGAATTGCAATGATTAGTAAATATAGGTACATTGTATCTTCACTACTTGCACTTTCTGAAAAGAGCGAATCATCATTGTATTCATTGTTCACTCTTGTACAAAATCCACATCAACTGGCATTGCCAATCGTTACCACAGAAATACGAGTACTACATTTGAAATTTTGATTACCTCCACGTTCATACAAACTTTCTTTGAGATTATCATTTACTTTTATGTATCCTCCATACAGGATTCATAATTATTTTGATTGCTGCGAATGATTTCAGTCACCACAGTTTTCACTTGAAATTCCGGGAATACTAGATCACTCTTATGAAAGGAAATACTAAATACATAGAGTGAAACATTTTGAAAAAGTTATGTTATCAATAAAGTTCAAGATTTAACGTTAGATACAATCGTCATTGAAGGCACTTTGCCAATCTCCTGAATGAATCCATATATGCGCCATTATTAATTCGCCTTTTAACAAAGGCAATGTTTCATAAAATATTTCCTCTCTTTGTATTGAGTCATCTAAATTTCTGTCTTTAACATTGGACCAAAACAAAGCTTGTCCTGGTTTGGGTTTTACAGTCATCCAATCCAATTTTGGAAACCCAATAGCACCACCCATATCTTCTGCACTATCAGCATACGTCGCCGACAAACATAAAATAAACGAGAACATTCGTGGTCCAGCTGGCTTCCAATCATCATGGATTTGGTAATCTGAATGCCGTTCATAGGAATCCCCAAAGTTGGAATATTTGATTAGTTCCACATGTTCTATATGAGACAAGGTTGATTTAGTGAGATGGGATATTTTTTCTAATAGAGATTTATACAGAGAAGTCATTGGAACATCCTCGGACAACACTGATGTCGAAAATGAGGATTTTGAAGAAGAGGACTCCGGAGATGTAATTTGATACCATCCCACTGAATTTCCGAGATTTATCATATGTCGACGTTCCTCACGCGTAACAAAGGAATTAAATTGTATCAACCATGGATCTTTAGATAAAATTGTAGGTTTCCAAGCATCATATTTTCCTGATTCAATATCATCAAATACTTCTTTCCTTGTTGGGATTCTTACTGCGTTTAATTCAGATCCCAATTTAGTCGTCTCATAACACCTTTCAAATGGTTCTGTCAAATCACAAAACATACATGCCAATCGACAATTCTGTATCATAGATATAGGTTCACTTTCGCATTTTCCCTGCGTACTCCAATAGGCACATTGTGCATCTTGATTAGTACAAGAATGACGAACTTCATCATAAAATTGGGAAGAGATTGTTTCGTGAACATAAACATCGATTTCTTTGATGCGTTTGATTGTCTCTTCATTTTTTTGAATTTGGATAGGTCCATAATTTATTTGGGAGAGTCGCTTACGTTTTTCCCTGTTTGTAGAATGTGATGTAAAATTAATGGATTATTTCGAGTGGAAATGAAATGATGAGAAATATCATCTGAAAGGAAATATATGAAAATGAACAAACTGTTCAAATTTTTTTTTGGGGTGTCGGATTTGAAAGACTTACATGAGTTCAGGACTTTCTCGTCTTCGTCTCGAATCTTTTTCATTAAAACATAAAAAACAACTAAAACGACATGCAGCAGTCATAAAGTTCGGATTTAATAAACATTCTCCTAAACGAGCCCATACTGAACACATTTGATGCAAATCTACGCAATCTTGGTCGAGAATTTCCTCCTCGGAACTTCCAGTGTGATAATTGGAAGTACCGTGAATGTTTTCATATTGTTCATACTGTTTCTCATTTTCTTTATCCTTGAAACATGATTCACAACTAAGTTGACAATGCCGAAGCATATAATGTGGATTAGCATCACATTCTCCTTGTTTGGCCCACGCGGGACAATTTTCATGACGATCTTTACAACTTTCTTCTCCTGACTTTGTACATGTTCCATCGTTTTCACACTCCACAGTTTCTACTTTATTGTCAGAAGAGAGAGTGAATGTTGGCAAAGATAGAAATACCCAGATGGTTCCGAGTACGATATGGCAGAAGTTAACTTTCATCCCACAAATTCGAAAAGTTTCGCTTTAGGCTTGCAAGTGATTTTTGAAGAAAGAATAAGGAAGCGGAATGTATCTTGATTTAAGGTTCATTCAGCTGCGATATTATAGTTAGTAACGACTATAGTATCTTTGCTGATGCTACCATACATGAAAAAGCGTTTCACTTCTGTTTGTAGTTTGCAAAACTGTCCGTTACAAGACTGAGTTTTAATTAAGAACAGATATTAATCAAAAATAAAAACAATAGTGTGAAAATAAAAAAATAAAAAAAATCATCTATTATTATTATTATTATTATTATTATTATTATTCTTTGACAATATAGATTTCATTGTTATCCAAATCTAATGTCATCATAAATTAGAGAATCCGATCATAATGTCAAATATTCCTATCAATATATATATATGAGAACTCCCATTTTCCAAATGAATTTCAATACAGCTTATTGTTCACTGCTGGCGAAAATAATAATATCCAAGACAATGATCCAGATATAGCTCATAGCTTGTACAATAGTAAATGAATTGGAAAACAATACGAATTTAGTTGAGTTGAGTTTCTGTATCAGCAATGATATGAAAGAGCTGATGCAGGCACTTGCTAAAAACGTGACATTAGAAAAAGTAGAGCTTTTGTGTGCGGAGTTCGATATGAAGTGTTTAAGTTGTTTGATGGATTGGATAATGCATCACAAGAAGAGTGTGCATGTGAAAATAGTTTACAATAAAGATAAGGGAAGAAGTCGAAGAGAATGGTTGTACAGAGTGTGTTGATGTTATATGCTTCAATAATATTTGAGAGAAATGTTTTTCCTCAATTGGATGTTTTGTTATGAATAAATTCATTTTAATATTTATTTTGATATATTTTGATATATTTTCCTAATGTTGCATGTTTACCTTGATATCATTGACATGCTTTCAGCTCATGTCATCGAAGAAAGTGAACATTTTCAATTCCAATATTACACACATCCCTATGGCCGCACACATTTTTTTGCTCAAACACAATACGAAATCTGCTGTTTTTTGACTCTTATCTGCTTTTGAAATGTGAAAGTGATGATACATCAGGACGATGGACACTTAGTATTTCTTTATTAAGTTTTTGTGTGGATTTACTGGAAATTTTATTTCTTCATTTTATCTGCTGTATAACGGGTCCATGCGCAAACCATGTGATCGGTTTCATAGATGCACGATCTAAATTTTTTAAGTCCAAGTACAGCACGTGACACCCCATCACAAATCATTTGAAAAATGCAATAATGTGAGCATAAAACGCACTAAAAGCTATTCTTCTTTCTTTCAAGAAATCCATGGTAGATTCCGTCCTTCCCATGAATGTTCGGCATAACTTCAACATACTAAAACAGGGTGATAATTGTGTTCTCCTTGAAAAAATGAAAACAAATGATCCTTCATTCTCTCATATAAAACTACGATTCTCTCATTTATGCCCAGTTACAGAATTGAAACAAGTTACAGAATGTCTCAAAAGCAACACAACTATCAAATCATTATGTTTAAGGCATAATGATTTCAACAACCAAAATGATAAGAAATCAGGAGAGAGAGCAAGAGTGATCGCATCTCTTCTAGAAAACAATCATACCATTCAAGAACTTGATCTCTCATTATGCGATATGGATACAAACGATTTATCATGCATCATAATCGCATTGCAATACAACAAATCTGTTTCCAAATTACATTTGTCCATATTCAATGCTGAAAAGTCCAAAGTCTTGTCAGATTTCTTAACTCCATGCCCGAAACATGCATTATTGCTCGAAATTCTCAATCCACTTCTTGGTCCTGAAGGTGCTCACAAAAAATCTCAGGAACTTCTTCCAATCAACATGACACTGACAAAGCTTCATTTAGACATTCAATGTGGCGTTCTGAAAAATATTGCAGACTCCTTATGTAATAATACGTCAATAGAAGAACTTCATCTCGACATCTGCATATGCAGTGGAAGCGAGTTTCTATATGTTTCACATATTCTTCAAAACAATTCAACCTTGAAAAATCTCCATTTATCGTGGAACAGTTGGTTTGATAAACATCCTGATCATGTACACATGCTAGGACAAGGATTGAATAAAAACTCGTCAGTACAGATACTTCATATGAAGAAAGTCACTTTGACTGGAAAAGATGCTTGTACAATAGTAAATGCATTGGAAAACAATACGAATTTAGTTGAGTTGAGTTTCTGTATCAGCAATGATATGAAAGAGCTGATGCAGGCACTTGCTAAAAATATGACATTAGAAAAAGTAGAGCTTTTGTGTGCGGAGTTCGATATGAAGTGTTTAAGTGTTTTGATGGATTGGATAATACATCGCAAGAAGAGTGTGCATGTGAAAATAGTTTACAATGAAGATGATAGTGATAATGAAGCCTTGGTGAAAAAGATAAGGGCAGAAGTGGAAGAGAATGGTTGTACAGAGTGTGTTGATGTTAGATGCTCTAATGACTTTTTGGATTCTTTAGGAATATTTTTTCAATCAACAGATAAATGAATAATGTTTTGTTTGAGATGCTTCAAAGCTGTATTTTCGTTTAAAATTATTTACCGACAACAATAATTTGATTCGCTGAGGTTTCTCTCGTATCGAAGCACCGCTACTAATAAAATTCTGCCAATAATGATCAGGCAAAATTCTGTCCGTCAAAAATGAGTATGCCCTCTAATTCGGAATACGAGTCTTTCCTCTCTTTTTGGTTGGTCAATTGATCTTCATTTTCAATAGCACCATTTCATAAAATTAGAGAACATCAAAATCTTTCCCCATTCCAAAGAAAGCTCCGACTTTACCATCCATTGTTAAGCTCAAATCGTATTTGATGGGAATACCCTGAAAATCTTTTCGGAGACCCATACCAATACTTGCCTTTTTAATAATTGTGGAGGATGATAATGGATTATCACCTCCTCGTAATTCATCTGTCGAAGAGGAGGATGTCACTTTATTTTCTGATGGCAAAGAGGAAGTTGTTGATGAGGTGGAACCGGAATAAGATTCAAAACCAGTCTTGGGTAGAGCAAGTAACCAATCGGCAAATAAGACAAGTGAGCCGGATCCAATTTTCAGCTTATTGACTGTGAATGGAACTCGTAATTCTGTCGTTCCTACTATGGAACTTGAGATAGGACCATTGCTACCAGAGGAATATCCACGAACACGGGAGGAGACTCCAGCTGCATTGGCTTCATGACGTGGTAGGTTCGGTGAAGATGTTGTGAGGGAATGACGAAAGGCCAAGAGTGGTGATGATGACGATGATGACATCCCCTGTAAAACAGGACTACTATTTCTATTATTGACAAGAGGGATAATTTGTCGAGCTAAAATGGTGCCAGCAAGATAGGGTTTCATCATGGAAGACTGTAACAGTCGTGTTCCTGTTGTAATGGTGGTGAGAATGGAGTGACGAAGATTACCGGAGGGTAAATCTTTGGCATATGGGCCTAGTTGAACAGTTGTGGAAGCAATGGATTCCGTTTCTCCTTTTCGGGTATTCGTACGTTCTAGACTAGCGGAAATACCACTCCGTTGAAGGATAGATTGGGGTATAGGTGTTGATAATCGAAAGGTCAAACCTCTCCGTGTAAGTAATGGATTGTCGGTATCAATATCATTGGTATTTTGTTCTCCATCCTTATCAGAAGAATACTTTTCAGGACCAATATAATCTTGAAAGGCTTCCAAACTATATCCATGAGGATTGCCAAATTTATCATCTTGAAATTTGATTTGAACAGATGGTTCTGGATCACGTGCACCTCGTTTGACAGCTACTGATATAGCTTCTCCTCCACCAAATAAATTCCTATTTTCAAAATCCATTTCTCCTTCCCATGCTCCTAGAATGATAAATATAAATTATAGATTATGGAAACGTTCAACCCATATCATAATAATTGATTGATTGAATAACACGTACCTGTATACAAACTTTTGGTGACACCATATTCAACATGTCTACGAGGACATTCCTGACATATAACACGTAATTGGACACTCCCATCCTTCAATCGAATGGGTTCGACAGATAAAACCTTATCCCAAATCCCACTCTGAACCACGGTTTTCCATTTTTGAGCATCCCATCGAAAGACTTCACCCTTTTTCAGTCCAATCGCTTTGGCAATCTTATCATTTCGAGTTTTTCCTATTGTTTGAACATAGGTTGTGTTTAAATCATTTTTTTGAATGTTGGAAGAGGACCTTTGTAAGAGATGTCTTCTATTTTTGGGTTGTTTGGCCTCCCATTGTTCTTTATATTGACGAAAAGTGATTGTATTCCCAGAATCATCAATGACCATTTCTTTGGCAAAGGCAATATTCACAGGTTCATCAAAGTTTCTAGGTTCCTGTGTTTGGACTTGACATTTTCCATCTAATGATAGAGTAGCTCCTGTGACGGAACATAATGGGTAACCCATCCGATGATAATGCTGTGTGAGAATCTTGGCCAAATGTTGTACTCCAGGTGTCGTCAATGTGTTTCCAATTAATCGTGCTTGTTGCCCTGCATGTTGTAATAAGGGTATGGAAAAGATGGAGGATTTGGGAGCTGTGATTTGGGTGATTTGGGTTTGTTGAAGTTGTTCTAATTCTTCTTGATTATTTTCTTGGTTCTTTGGTTGTCGCTTAGATTGTTTTTGTTTCGTTTGTTGAGTGAATTTTTGAATCTTTTTATTCCAGAAGGAAAGTGAGTTTTGAAGTATGTTTCCAGTGTGTTGTTTGATCTGATTGGCTGATGGAGTTGATGGAAGACTTGTATTGTCAAATGTGGTTGTAGATGCATACCATGTTGGTTCATAATCTGAAAACGTGGAAGTTGAAGAAGAAGATTCGGAAACGCCTTGACCAGAAAGAGCGATAGTCGTTGAAAGTAAGATTGTTTTTGGTAGGTTCCAGTCAGGATTATTATTTTCATCATCATTTGGGTCATTGTGAAAATTGTGAAAAGATGGTGGAGGTGGAGTGGAGAAAGAAAAGCATTGCTCCACTAAGAAACTCATACAAACACCCAAAATGACCCATTTTGAGTTTCCAAATGCCTTTGAATCACTACTTCCCAAAAAGAACATATTGGCAAGGCACAATGATACTGCAGCTGATGAATGAAAATAAATGTTGATAGAAATGAACCCTTCCACTGCTGTAGAGGAAGATGTAGATGAAGATGAACTTGTGATGAGAATGAAAGAATATAATTAACTTGATACATATAATAAAGATCCAAACAAACATAATATCGCTTTCGTATGAAATACGTACTTCCTTGTTCTACCTACGCAATCTTAGCACATATTTTGATAGCAACAATCAAGGTCCAATCTGAGATTTATTTAGCAAAAAGTGTCAAGCACGAAAAGCCGATGTCAAATACAAACGGATTCCAATCACTTCGGATTCCTAAGTAACTTTTACGATCAATCATACGATGAGGTGGCGTGGGGTTAATTAATGAGTATATACGGAACCTCAAGTAGTATACGTTTTACGTGTCGAATATTATTATTATTATTATTATTATTATTATTATTATTATTATTATTATTATTATTATTATTATTATTATTATTATTATTATTATTATTATTATTATTATTATTATTATTATTATTATTATTATTA
>Ga0209092_10001067_pt1 | contig 27593 bp, 20 predicted proteins | sample FraStrMetagenome_FD_187446 | JGI IMG/M metagenome (GOLD analysis project Ga0209092, IMG submission 187446) | Marine eukaryotic phytoplankton communities from Arctic Ocean - Fram Strait ARC3M Metagenome (SPAdes) (version 2) | ecosystem: Environmental > Aquatic > Marine > Oceanic | place: Fram...
AGCTTTATAAATAATGCATCCAACGTAACAACAAATAAAAGAATCCGATGATGAGAGCCTCCGCAATAGCCTACAAACCTTTCAGTCCCGGAAAACACCGTCTTCTCAATAATTACCAGAATACGTAGTAGCAAGTAATGCGATAATAGCTACGTACTGCAGATTTTCTACCAATCCTACGAGTAATCTGATATTTTTACTTACGTACATTAGTTGTACGTTTATTTATTTCTACAAAAAGAATGAGGCTTGGCCATCCAACCAAAAGTCTTCGCTCTCACTACTGCCTTGTTATTGATGAAACCTCTGTGTAATGTCCATTTTCTCATTGAGATCAACTACCAAATCCGCTAAAGCAGAAACTAAAACATCGAGATCTTCAAAAGCAAATAATCCTAGTTGTATCTCTTCCTACTACATGATAATTGCCTCCACTATTGGATTATTTTCTTTTTCCAATAAGTTGACGTTCTCATTTCCATTAAGAACGACTATTTCAGCTATTCCGAAACGTGCTTTTAGAAAAACCACTGCGTTCACAAAATACGGGTCGCCTATAGCATCAGGTATCAGTAACTACGCTCAAGAGAGAATCGATTTCTTTTCACAACAAATCCCCACAAAAATATCCAGAAACCAAGTGATGTTTTCTACAATGAGTCCATCAGAAAGTAATAGTACTACTACGTCAGAGAAAAATTTATCGATTAAAAATGAGTTTGCGGCGAATGGCAATGTACATAATAATCATTGTGCAAAATTGGTCCCTTCTAGCGATGATTCATTGCGGCTTTGTTCAAATAGACTTGCAGAAGGATCTCTAGTATCATTTCCAACAGAAACAGTGTATGGATTGGGGTGCAATGCCATTTCTTCTACGGCTGTTCATAAAGTTTTCGAAGCAAAGCGTCGGCCTCTTACTGATCCATTGATAATTCATGTTCTCAATTCAGAATCTGCATTAAAATTATGGAATATTCCAGATTCATCGTCTACTGTAAAGGAAGTTCTGACATCATTAAGCAAGAATTTCTTTCCAGGTCCTTTAACTATAGTTGCTAAATGTAATAAAGACATTGTGCCTGACGTGATAACTGCAGGAACAGGATATGTTGCAGTCAGATCGCCATCACATCCCATAGCGCGTAAATTAATTGAATGGAGCGGTGTACCAATTGCAGCACCAAGTGCGAATAGATTCGGCCATGTGAGTCCAACTAAGTCAATTCATGTTATGCAAGATTTAGCTTTAGAAGATGTATGGGTTGTAAATGAAAAGAATGAGAATAAGAGTGATGAAAAGGATGATTATCTATGTTGTAACGTAGGGGTCGAAAGTACAGTTGCAAAAGTTGATGAAACACTTAATTTAGTGAGCATTTTACGACAAGGAGCAGTTTCCGCTAGAGATATTCAGATATGTCTTGAAAAAGCTGGCTTAGATGAAAAATTCAAAGTAGATGTTAGAGTAAAAACAACTTCGGAACAAGTTGCAAACATCGCACCTGGACAAACTGTTCGGCATTATTCACCCGATGTTGTAAGTTTCATGATATCTGAGAAACTGTGGTTGAATGGAGAGACAAAAATAAACTCTGAGGAGTTAAAAATTGTTGAAAAATCTGTCATACTTGATTTTGGTAGAAAACTCAATTTTTTAAAGGATCGATCGCTCGCGTATCGAGATTTGTCGAGTATTGGGGACTCAAAAGAAGGTGCTGCTAATGTGTTTGATTATTTACGATGGGCAGAATTAGTGGACGGAGCGGAAAGAGTGTTTTTCCCAGAATTAGTTGTAGATGAAAAAACAGATGCTCTAACTTTAGCTGTAAAGGATAGGCTCACCAGAGCTGCAAGCGGAATTGTGATAGAGAATTTTCAGTGATGTGAACATTAGTCAAAACCATGTTTGAGAATCATTGAGAATTACTATGAATTAGAGATATTCATTTCATGTCATTGAATTTTGAATTCACTTGGAATCCAAAGTAATATCACCCATCCTATTTAGCATCAACATTCAAAATATAACAATATTCAACTATGCATAAAATCTTTTTGGCGCCAGAAACAAAAGATTTTTGAGGAAATATTTTATTTTTATACAGGATTTTCGGAAATAAAGTCTTTAGCATATGTAGTTGCACTGCTTAAAGCCCATACTTCTTACCAATCTAATAGATTCTTGAAGTCTTTTCTCACATTAAAGTTCCAATTTGAAAATAGATTCTATGAGCTAAGATTAGCTTCTATTACACAATTTCGCCCATCGGCTCAATTATTGCATCGCTTTTCACAAATTTTGAAAGTCTTTTCCAATACAATCTTTTGACATGGTAAGCATTACATTCTAGGGAACTACATCTATGTTCATAATTGAACTCATCATAATTTCGATTCTATCTTTTTGTATCATTTCTGAATTGAATGTTGCTTTTTCAAAGGCCAAATCCAGTAAGGTCGAAGGAAAATACAGCATAGGGGATGGAAAGTATCAAGATCATTGTGACAGCCTTGCAGAAGACCTAATACCATTTGATGGAAAGTGCGAAACACTTGGAGGAGAAATGTTACGATGTGCAATCCTATTACACAATGATTTTTTTAGAAATAATCTATATCATTATGTTACAGGTGCAATTGTGTTCTTAGAAAAAAATCTCATCCCTAAGTTGGATAAGAGGATCACCAAGAAAGAAATGACAGATGCATTGAAGTTTCTTAAACCAATGACAGAACATGGAGAGTTTGCGTATTCATCGATTCAATCTCAAGGTTTATCTATAAAGAAAGCACGTGTTTTAATCTGGAAGAAATTGGATGCCATTCTAGACACAGTTCTCGAATTCATCTTGAATGACATACATGCTAATGACAAGAATGTAACTTGCTGGATGGAGTTACAAGATACTAAAAAAAGGATTAGTAGTCGACTGAGTCAAAATTTTTTACTGTATTCAGCTGTAAACTTAAAGAATTTTTTTGTGCTTGAAGATATGACACATAAGAATGATGAAAGCAGACTACTAGTCGCAGCAAAAAAGAAAAAGAAAAGGAGCAGGGTTGCTCTTTCAAGAAAGGAAGATAAGAGAAAAAAAACAACAATATCAAGATCAAAATCAAGGCGAAAATCACAAAAAAAATAAAATGATTCTGAAAATAAGTAGATTCATTCCAAAGTTTGAAAGGCATGATGAGAAACTTATCTATCTTTGAGAAGAGAATAATTTTATTTGCATTTATCGATCAGGTCAATTTGTTTAATTTGTGAAGACAAAAAGTGTCTACTTCAGTTTATTTGTTTAAAAAATAATTTTTGTTATCAAAAACCCCGTCCCACGTAACTTTTCACGATGCTGACTGCTGCTGTTCACCATAATTGACACTCCTTTCTCTAGCTTAACATCACAAACATCTATTATACTTCTTAATCAGAAAATATGATGACCGAAAGAATATATAAAAATGACAGGGTTGGAGGCGACAGCCAACACGAAGAATACGAATTCGAAGATGACGAGGAGATTTTCAAGCGGTTGCCCCTCCACCTTTGCCTTGAATATGTGCCTTTGCAGTGTATATTGTCTGCTCGGTTGACTTGTCTTTCTTTTGCCGAGGCAACTGATAGCATTAGTCCTAAGTATTGCTTAAAAATTCTTCAAAAATCCTGCCGTGATCGAAATATTTACTTGCTCCAAAATAAATCGGACGGAACAAGTGACGACATTCGAGATACTAATGACGATACAGACGAAGACTGTGAAAGAATTCAATCTACTTTTGCGTTCGCATCAAATTCACTTTCATCCTCTCCAACATCTACGTTTGATCGAATGATCAAATGGCATCGTCTTTTGAAACACATTCCAAATGAATTCGTTATGATTAATAGCTCCAAGTATGGATTACACTGCCAACCTATTTTACAATATGCCAACAATCAATATTATGAAGATAACAATGGTGATGGAAATGCTATTACATATAAAAGCGTGTCTGAATTTTGTCAATATACTCCATGTCATAGGTCAAAAAAACGATGCATTCCATGCCGATTCCATATCCCTCTTGACAAAATACTAAATGAGGACACGAAAAATCCATTCAAGGATCAGCATAAAACAATCGATTTTAACACAATCTACAATAAATGTACCCCAAATCTTCCATCTGATTTGAAATGTCCCATTTGTCAAAATACTAATCGAACACTTCAGTTGAAGCTGGAAAATTATACTTCATCATCTGTTTCTATTCGAGGTAATTCCGCTACACTGCTTACTTACAACCCGATGGATGCATCAAGCGATGGAGAAAATAGCACAGGCGCAGATCAATTTCACTTTCAAAAATATGCCATAACCTTGATTTGCACAGTTTGTAAAGATTATAAAGTACTCAAACCAGCATCCAAATGTGTTTCAAATCAATGCGAAATGTATCATTCACCATCATATAACAGTCCTTCTGAGCATGGTTCAGCATCCTTGAAACGAACTAAATTACAAGCTCAGGCATATATCACAACAAAGTGTGTTAATGGAGATTGCTTTAGTCCTGTCTTATGTCAATCTTGTACAGGGAAAAGTATTGAGCCAACATGGAAATCTTCGTATCTCTTTACAAATGAAAGCATGTCACATCGATCCTTGTTCTGTAATTCGTGTCATAAACGTATTTGCCCATCATGTGCTGAAAAATGTAAAAGCAGATTCAGTCATAAGAAGCAGACAGTAGTAAGACACTGCAATTCATGTAAACGAAAACGACAAAAAAAGAAAAAAAGAAAAAAAGAGAGTCGAACATTTAAAAGAGAAAAAAAAAGCAGACAAAATAAAAAGCAAGATCGACAAAAACTTGGTGTATATCTTGATTGTAATGTAGTGAATAATCGTGAAGAAGATAGTGATGAGAGTGTATCTTTTCATGATAATTGCATGCTCAATAGTCGAAAAAGAGTTGAAGAAGAAGGTTGGGAATGCAAAGCCTCAGATCATGAGGATATGGAAAATGAGAGATACTGTGAACATGATGAATATGCTGATGAAGATGAGGAAAATAAAGAATGGGACTACTATGATTAGTTTTGGGCATCAAAGTTCTGCCAATATAAATTGATGTTATAATAATATAATTTATAATAATAATAATCATCATAATATTTGATTCGTGATTGATGCATAATTCTTGTTTCACGACTAATAGTAAACTAGGCATGTACTCTTTGTTATGCTTTGTTATGCTATGTTATGTTATTTTATGTTATATGTTATTTTATGCTATGTTTTTAACGTGTTAAAGTACTATTGGAAAGATTTCCCTGCCCTCACAAAAAGGTACCCTTCCAAACTGCTGTTACAGAATAACTTGAAAGGAGAGAGGAGATGAAGATGCAAATCACAACAAAAATAGGAGCTTTTCTTACCATTATATATGGCTTACTTGCACAAGGCTTCTCCCTTCCTTCTAATGGTATACCAGATATTCGAGATGAATTCATGAATCATACTATTGCACTTGAACTAGCAAAATTAAGCAGAGCGGTCTATTCTACGAACGCGACTTATTTCGATTCCATTCCATCAAAGTACAAAGTCATCGGATGGATTGATGAGGGAAGTACAGAGGTTCTAATTATTCAAGTTAAACAAAATTCATTTGAGCAGCCTGAAATAAAAGCAGATATAACAGTTGTTTTTCGTGGAACTGAAGAAACGACAGATTGGATAGTAAACGTCCAAACTGAAATGGTACCCTTTGGATTCCCTGATCACATCGTCTCGGTTGATATGCCTTTTCCATCTATCAACGATCAATCGAAAGACAAGAAAGTTCCCATTCTAGTACATAAAGGATTCAATCAAGTTTTTCGTATTTACGAACAAATTTTGGAATATTTAAGTCCATTGAGCTATGAGACTCTCAGTGTAACTGGACACTCTTTGGGTGTAAGTAGTTAATATTCTTCATCATGCGTCCTTTGTGAAAGTTGTACTTATTATTTGAATTCATGTCGCAAAAACAAATTCAAATGACCGTTCAACTAACCTATCCAATTTAAACAACTTTTTAAGGGTGCTAATGCACAACTTTTTGCAACTATGTACGCATTCCAAAATCCACATATTAGCGTCAATTGTGCTACATATGGACAGCCAAGGACTGGGAACATTGGTTTCAAAGCATTTGTTGAAAGCATTTATAATTTAAATATGTGGAGATTTGTAAATCAGGATGACATAGTACCACGTGTCCCTTCCTTCTTGATGGATTTTACTCATGCAGGTCACTTAATGTGGAAACAAAAAGAACAAGAAACTATCGCTGTATCAGCCTATTATAGACAAGTTGGATCTCATTTGAAAGGTAAGAATGGTGTAAACGATTTCAGTTTAGCTCTACTTGGACCCATACAAGGAAATGAAGTAAACACGTTTGTACAACACCACCTGATAAAAAGTATAGTCGATGATTGGCTTACAAATCCAAATATGTACACCTTAGAGTTTGAATAGATTTATTAAAATAATCAGGTTTCATACATTAAACTTTCATTATACGTTACTCATTTTGTATATAATAAACTAAATCAAATGATTTGACATTTCGATTGTTAACTTTCTTTCAGGTATTCTTCCTAATATATCCAATTAGCAACCAAATTTGAATAGACAACCAAACGAATCCAACGCCAAGACTTACGATTGTCCTATTTTTCTGTGCATTTTGAGTTGGTTGAAGTAACATTGAATGAAGTTGGGCAATCATGACAATTGTTGCGATTGAAGCCAAGATGAGATGTGGCACTGGGAGAAATGCAAAAGAAGGATAAAGCATAGCATATGTAAACAATGTCTCTGCCATTCCGCTCAATAAAAAAGCTAGCCAATTTCTGCACAATTCCAATAATGACTTCATAAGACGTAAAAATTTTGTATCTCCTGGGCCAAATAACAATTGCCAAAACCAATGAAGGAAAATAAAGAAGCAAGGGACAATTGTTTTAAGAAAGAACGACAACACATTATTCGTACCACCACAAGATTCTCCCCTAGTGATAGTCCTATTGAGTATTTCTATGTTGAGAGTTATAACAAACATTGATATACACACTGATATCCCTAATAAACGTGTACCTAAAAACATAACATCTCGCGAGCCTAATCTGTCTGTACAATCTTGATTCTGATTCATTTGCAATACTTGTTGGACCCAGATCTCGTTTGATTGCACTTCTTTTGGTGATAAAAAGAATGATGCCAGTAAATTATCAGATTCTGTAACGAACTCCACAGCAAGTAAATTTAGCAAAATATTTTTTGCTGACAGAGATTCAGATAGGATTATTGAGGATGCCGCGACAGCAGTCATACACGGGAGAATATATGTTCTTATACGATTTGAAAGGCGAATTAAGGCGATTGGATTTGGTCTGAGTGGATTTGCACTAACATCGTCTTCAGGAGGGATATCACAAAGATTGTCCAGCATAGCATTTTCAACTACAGACTCTTCCACGTCGCGTGTCAAATTTGAAGCAAATATCATTAATACGAAAAAGAATAAAAACAACTGATCATTCGATACCTTTGCTTTCATAATTTGGAAATGTGGACATGTGAATTCCGGCATATCAGAAGTTCCTGCTGGCTCTTTGTCTCGACAATGTTCTTGAGCTAAACATTGAAGGAAAAAGACTTCTTTTTCTGATGGTATTTTTAGACTAGGATTAATATGTGGTACAAAATCTGTACCAAACCAAATTATATTTTCATCAATTTCGTCATATTCCCAGTTATCAACTATTGGACTTGCATTACACTTTTCTTCTCGTCCTTGAAATGAATCGAATATAGTTTGGGAATTGATTGAATTACAATCTAAACATCGGGGTTGCCTAAAAAGATCCTGTGACATTCCTTGACAAAATTGTCCTGAGAAACAGTCTGTATGTGCTGCGCATGTTTGGTAGGATGATTCAAATAGCAATGAGTTCATAATGAATATTTGAGTGAAAACCATTACGAAAGATACCAAAGCCATTACCCAGCATTTGAATCTCTTGAATATAGGAGGATTGGTCGAGATGGAACTTGCAAGGACTATGGCATATAAATGTATACTCTGAGTATTATAATATTTCTTTGCTCCTTGGTCTGCAGATTTGTATGCAATTGATATTTGTGAGACTATGGACGATGCACTCTGATGGATTGGTGATAGTATCGACTCATGTGTCAAAACCTCATCTTGATCTACATTAAGATGATCGAGAACATCGTTAGATATATCATTATCGGCAGATTCGTCTCCACTTTTTGAGCTTTGTGTATGTAGTTCTTGGATTGTTTCATGATATAAACTTCGGTCCTCTTCTTGATCAGTTTTATCTAGATGATTCGTATCTTGATTTTTTGATTTGATTGATTGATTGGTCATATTCTTAAATTGATTCTCCAAAAATTCGAATTTTTTGCTCAACTCTTGCAATTCCTCTTTAGTATTTAACCATTCTTCTCTCGTACAGAAAGAGATTTGAGATTCTTCTATCATGCTGATGGAGATCGTTGCAATTTTGAAAACATAAGAAGTTGCGAAGAAAGAAAAGGTATGATTTAATGATGAAGATTATCATGCAACAGGCTGACAGCATACACCACACAAATTATAATCAGCGTTTCAATTATGACGCTATAACTAAAAAAACATTGAATATCTTTTTAATTGATTGCTCCCATAAGGTAACAGATATAATACATTATAATAAAATTGTAATCATCATCACATCTTTAGAGAAAGTTCAAGTATGGTACAACGGAATTTGAGGCTCTTTCTCTGCTGTAACGTCAATGTTATGCAGTAATTAATTAATCATGAGAACATGCTTCTCACATGAATCGGAGAGATATGAATGAAAGTATAGTATCGGCCCCTATACCGTCCCCGAGTGAAAGTTTTTTTTTTCCTCAGGGACTGGAATATAAAAAATAGTTATTATCTGCAGGTTTTTTTGTTTTGGTGAAATTCTTTTGCAGGTTTTCTAACATTTATGTAGGGGCTCGTCTCGCCTGGTATGGTTCTCATTTTTTTCTTGCAAAAACGGTTGGTGTGTCAAAAATTGCTTTGTTGGCCTATGTGATCCGTGAAAATGCAGTAGTTCCACTTGTATTGCCCAATCTAAAGGCAAATAAACCATGGTCTATTGACCATAATTCCATGATGGAAGAACTAGTTGCTTTCTCTCCGCATACTGGACCCGCTTTTGAGGCTGATAATGCCAGAGTTTACAATTTGCTAGTATCTCACCTTGCTGGAACGGCAGCATTAGGATCTACATCACGCTGCTGGCAGAGATATCGTAGTGGCAGAGGTGCTAATCTTGACTTGATGATGCACAACATGAGTTCTACCAAATGGGAGAAGATTGTAGCCATGGTTGAAAAGGTGTTAAATGAAAGAAAATGGAATGGCAAGAATGCTAGATATCCTCTACGCATCCATATGGCTCGCCATCGTGAGGCATACAATGATTTGGTTAGAGCTTCTCAACAAATCACATACTCGCCACCCAATGAGACTTCGCCTGTTAGGTATCTCCTGAGTAGTATTGAAACTGCAGATCAAATCATATGTTCTGCCAAAGCTGCAATCCAAGCTGACAATATCGAAAAGAATGATTTTGAATCAGCTGCAGACTTTCTACTAATAACGGCCCCCAATGTTAAAAATTATCAAAACGATCATAATGTCTCAGGCGTCAAAAATCAGAGAACAAATAATTGTCGAACAATCTTTGTTCAAAGAAATAGTAAATAATGGCAAAGGGAAAAATCAAAACTAGTCATAGAACAGGGTTTGAAATTCGTTATTACACAAAAGGGGAGTGGTACAAGCTTAGTATTGATGAGCAGAATGGATGTAGGGAAATTCTCCAAGCCTCACTTCAACAGAAGAGAAAAACTGATGATGATAACAATACTTCTTCAGCTAAGAATGCGGCTCTAGAAACAAAAATCTCTGAGATGAAAGAACAAATAGTAGCTGCTTCGTCTTCCAGGAATGCCAATATCACTCCACCAAATGGATCTAGTGAGTCATTTGCTTTAAGAATAGTAGCTTTGTGTGCATCCTTTGCGCTCTTTAGAATCTCATTGGAGATCTTTCTCATGTGTGAAACGACTTTCTTTTTGCCTGTCTCATAACTATCTCTCTTCTTCTCCTTCTCCTCCATAACTACATCAATAGAAGTTTCTCTGGGTGCTTCTTTGGTGTGTGCTTTCTTGGAACTTTTATTGGAAGTTGTTGGGGTACCAACAACGTTAGATTTCGTCCCTGTGCTTCTAGTAACAATGGATCCTCCTTGTTTAGGTCTAGTAGTGACAGTTTTCTTCTTCACAGAAGATTTCTTGCTCCTACTCCTCTCTCTCCATCGCCATAAAAGGCGGAGGAGGGTAAGTTACCTGTTGCTTTGTTATCCTTTTTGCTCTTCATTGTCTTTTTTATGAGAATAGGCTAACAAAAGTACCACTTTCAAATCCTACTTAACATATTCTTTAACAATGCTAAACTACAATTTATTATTATTGATGTATTAATTTGTACAAAAAGTGTGTTAGTCATGATGATTACAGTTCAACGCAACTTTGTCATCGTGTTTCATTTAATTTTATACTAAAGTTATACTAAGTGTGGTACTCTATTAATATGATGATATTCTTCGCTGCATGAACAATGTTTACATGCTTGTTACTGTGAAGACACTCTTAAATCATTGCAGTTGCATCACTACAACTAGAATGAAATGTGAACAAATGTCAGTTCTTATGCAAACATTGAAACAAGATTTTTGTCTACACTTTTCAAATCTAAAAACCTGCCGATAATTTTTATTCTGTAGGTTTTTGGTGCTCGTCTAAATTAGTGTAACCATTTATCTAATAGGGCGAAGTAGCTTAATATGTCCGGGGCGTATAAAGTGACGAATAAGTTTTTCCTGCACTTTTGCGAATATATCTACAGCTTTTTCTACGAATCAACATACCAAAAACGATATAGAAAACTTCAAATTTAGAAACCTGGGAATAATGTACTCAAGTTAAAAAAAATTCCAGTGTTGCTACATCTCGAATAAGATCGATGGTGGTACAATCACAATCCACATAGTGCAATGTCGATTCGCAACAGAAAAAAGGATTCCACAGACAATAATAGAAGACACAAAGGAAATAAAACTGAAACGGAGAATAAAAATAAAAAAGCACGAAGGAAAGATAGCCAGCATGATGTGGAACCCAAGTCACATGAACTTGGTAAAATGTGGAAAAACGCTCTAATTGTCTTTGGTATTTGTTTCATTTCTATGATTTGTTATGGGTCAAGTGGTGTTGCAGATATTTCCAAGTATTCCAATATTCATCGGAAGGTAGATGCTCCCAAATACCTTCATCAAACCTTTCAGAAAGTAGAACATTACCTGACTAGCTTTGTATGCGCAGGAACAGATGGATTCTGTCACTCATATTTAAGCGCAGTTCCAGAACGTCGAACGCACAACACTAAACAATTCATTCCTTCAAAGGATATTATTTTGGTTTTGCCTCGAGCACAATGTATAACAGACTTAGATGCATTACGGGATGAAGAATTTATACGAATAGAATTATTGGGCACGAGACACTTGGAATCTAATAAGCCTCTTGATTCAGGTGCTTATCTTGCTGCATATTTAGCGAATCGTTTCCAAGCAACTCGAGAGGGAAAATATTCTGATTCTATGTTACCTTTTTTCGAAATTCTTCCAACAGCTCATTCATTGCAAACCTCATTAAGACACCCCTGTCTGTATTCCATAACGAAATTGGAATTACTATTTGGGAAACGAACCTTGGCACTTCAAATAATAAAAGCTTTTCGTGATATGATTTTATCGGAATACAATTCGTTTGCAGCTCGTTCTATACGGTTTTCAAAAATAATCAATAAATTGGATTACATTGTCATGAGAATTAATGTTATGTCAAGGTCCTTTGGAACAGGTCCTCCTGGCTCAGAGGAGGCAGATTATTTGCATTTACCAACTATACTTCAAGTGGATGATGCAAACATGAGTCAAAAAGAAATTTTGGAGAAAGAGTTAGAATATTACAAGAGTACATCAGGTATAGAATTAGAGAAGGGATGCCGTGCAATGGCACCTATTCTCGACATGTGGGATCACCATGCAAGACCTAATGTTGAATGGAAGTATGATAACGATCGCCAATCATTCGTCGTGGCAGCGAAGGATAAGGGCATCTTAAAGGGAAGTGATGTTATAGTAAGCTATGGAAAGTATACAGATACGCATCTTTACGCAAAATTTGGTTTTGTGAATGGAGATGGATCTGGTTGGACAGAAGGCAGTATCGCAGTTTTTCACAGCATTCCAGATGCAGGACTCGGGCATCAATTCTCATATAAGGAAAAAAATAAGAAAGTTTTGTTACCATGGCTTGCAAATTATTTAGCTTTCGATGATGGGTATTCTCATTGTATAGAAGCTCCATCAACTCACGACGACAAACCAAGCACTCCTAGAAAAAGAAATCATCATAGAAGTTACGAGTTTAAACGAATGAAACTGGACCTCTTATATCATTTGTCTAGTCACAGGCAATACTGGGTATTTAAATTACCACCAAGAAATCCTGATTCGCTACCTAAAAAATCGACCGACACACCAATCATGAATGATTCAGTTCCCAGATTCAACACTAGATCCACTGACCTTGATGTAGGTGCTAGAATCAATAAGTTACTTTTCACATGTAGGTTGATAACCTTACATGAGGACGATTTGGACGGGGATGCATATCGATTTCTCGCTAATGCATTACAGGAACCGAAAGATAAAACTGTTTTAATTTCTCGAGATTCTGATTTGTTGGAATATCGGGCATTGAATTGCCTTTCTAGATTAAGTCTCATTTCATTGTCTCAATATCCAAATTCAATAGGAGAAAATCTATCAATTATACGAAATGACGGATACCGAACACCAGAATGGATTTCATCTCATGTGAAATTGGGAGAAATGCAAAGTTTAGAGGTGCTAAGACGCTATGCTTTGTCCGGAGTCACTGAAATGAAGAATAAAATAATCAATGATTTTGAAAGCAGTGTAGAAGGCAATAAACAAGTAAAAAGACAGTTTTTGGAGCAACAACTGGAGATGAGACAGAACCCATGCCGATCAAATTTTTTAGTGTAGATGATTGAAAATATGGACGAGACTGAAAATTGATTAATTTAACAGATGATTGCTGAAATCATATCCAGATATTATTTTAGGTCTATGACTGCCAAAGAAAACATCACAGGGAAAAAAAATTTCGCCATTTGCGCATGGATATTATCATGTGGAAAAGTACGGGGAGATTTTTCATACAAAAATTGTTCTTCGAAAAATTACGGTGTCAATTAGAAACCGAATTGCGTCTTGCATTGAGAAGGGTCAAAAAAATCATAAGGTCTTTGATATCTTCAAACAAACGCACATTTGCAAGTTTTGGTCCAGCGACTGTTCTCATTAGAACACGAAGGTAATATATCGATGTATATGCTCACTTTTCCTTCAAGGTAAACCCAAATATGAGGATATTTAAGAAATTTAGAAAAGATCAAAGAACAAAAAACAATTGCGCTAAAATGATTCAAAACTTGTGGAGAATCTACCAAGCTCGACAACACTTCTGTAGACTTCAACACGAGCACAAAAATTTCTTGAATAAAGTTACACGCATTCAATCTATTGTTCGATCTAACATTGTGGTTCGAAATTATGTTCATATATACAAATCCATTGCTATTTTATCAAAATGTATTAGAGGGTGGCTTTTCAGAAGAAAATGGAATCTCGAACTTAAAATCGATGCTGTTGAGTTCAAGGCAGCTAAATTCATTCAGAGAAATTTTAGAATATACAATTTAGTCATGCACAGAAAAGCTTCTCTGTTTCTAATTCGTTTTACTGAGGACATAAAAAAATTGTCTGCTACAAAAATACAATCCATTGTAAGAAGACGTTTTGTCAGAAGAAAGATACGATTGTTTCTGTATTTGAAATGGAAAGAAAATGATACTCGTTCTCAAAAGAACAAGAAAATATTATCGCGGCAAAATCACACTCAACATCATTTGGAGCAAACCAATCTACGAGAAATAATTAATGTTTTAAGTAAACGAATTCTTTCTCTTCAAAATAGGAATAAGGGAATGCAAGAAATTATATCTAAATCAGAGTAACGTTGTCACAATCTATATCATAAACATTTTGCAAACCTCTCACGTACAAAGGTTTCTGTTATGTTTTACTTCAGCCAATCAAGTTCGAAATCAACACCGTCTTTTTTAGCATCCAACCTCAAACCTTCTTCGCAAAGATCACAATCGTGCCAAGAGAAATTGTCAGTGTCGATTGATTTTAATACGTTGGAATTCGCTTTCCCCACAATTTTTTTCAGTTCTTTTCCTAGCAATCCTTTCCTTGTAATTAGCAGCAAAAATCCGCCACCACCGGCACCACAAAGAGTGGCACCAACAATGTACTTTTTATTGAAGAGAAACGAAAGTAAAGAATGCACATCTTCCGGCTCTGCCCCTCCCTTTGGCCCTACCATTGTTTTTTTCAGTTCCCAATAATTTGTGACGTACTCCCCAACTTCATCAATATTTCCTTCTTTTAACAACTGAGCTAATTTTTCTGCATCACTAATCAGATTATCAACAGTAGCAACAATATTAGATGTGCGTCTTGCCCATGAGCGCAAAACATTTTGCAATAGATTTTTAGCCAAGCGAGGCTTTCCTGTAAAAATCAAAACAAAGCGTTCGTTGAATTCCCTTCGAACTTCGACCGATACAGGAATTTTGTTTATTTCAACCTGCAATGGTAATTTATTTGGCACGGACCTAGCTATTTTGAACCCACCCACTAATCCTCCAATTTGGTCCTGCCAACCTCCACCAGTTGTCATTAATTGTTCCAGTACAAGAACAGCAGGAGTTAATTTGAAATTGCGGGACTTATTTGTCGCACTTCCAGCATTTGTGGTTTGGATTTTTTCTTGACTTTCGTCATCTTGTATTATAACATCATACCCAATCAATACTCCAATGGATGCAAGTACACAGCCACCTAAGATACTGCTTCCACCCATACCTGACCCTTGAGGAAGCAGAGATGTAGATATGACCTCTAATGCTACCCGTTCCTTTGATTCGATTCCCAAAAATTTATTCAAATATGGCTGTATAGGAATCTCATCAATTTCAGTACTAGATAAATGAAGGTTATTCAGAAATTCGTTAGGAAGTAACCCTAAACAAACAAGTGCAGCCTTAAGCAGCGCAGCTACACTTTTAGGATTTCGAAAATCCAATAAATCCTTCACGTATTGAATATTGACTTCGTTGCTGCTAACAAGACGACCATCAATTGGACTTCTCATTTCGGTTACCAAATGTATACCACCACTTTTGCCATAGACTTTACGACTTCGAGCTAGGAGTGGGCGCAAGTTGTCCACTTTTACTGCAGCGTTTACAACTGAACCACCTATGAATGAAATTGGGGGTGTATCGCTCCATCCACCGGACAAATCAACTCGAGCAGGTGCACTAGCAATACTCCATTTTTCTGAGGAATGCATTGACTTGAACACCATGGTCCCATTCATATTCAGAGAACCTATACATGCCTCTGTGAAAATTGCGGCTGCTTCTTCAAATAATATAGCACAATTTTTGATATTCTGTGAAGTTTTTTCCGCAAAAGAACCAGAAGGTCCCCATTTCATTGACTGTGAGAAAACACTATTACGTAGTTGCAGCAGATTATGTGTTGCATCGGCTCTTTTACTTGATCTCAGCAAATTTTTGTCAAAGTCCAGGCTAAACTTTGCTCTTTTACGTGGTGTATTCTTATTTGTTGAATCATAGGAATGAATTGCATTTAGAATTGCGCCATAGATATCTATTAAAGCGAGTGACACGATCATGAAGCACCGTGAAACGATGTCATAATTACCAGCGTATAGGGCTTCGTGGATGACTCCATCGACTTCTTTCCACAGTTCATTGATATCAAAGCTATCACCTCCTAAATAAGAGTCTATAAAAGGATGTATAAAACATGGACTGTTCTGACGTTTCCTAAGGATTGTGCAAACTTTCTCGATTGCTTCATCCCTCTTAATTGTCATTTTTTCTGGCAAAGTTTGTCTGTACTGAAATTCGTGCAATGCGTCACATGATGATCGTATAGATTGTAAAGAGAAACGCTTTAACTTTTTCCAAGTATTGAGGCTAATTTTCGCGTCTGGAGACAAATCTTCCGCACATTTCATATCGGGTCTTAAAATTGTTTCAGATATCCACAAAAATATCAAGCTTAAATCAATACTTTTAGACTCATTTTCACTGATGTTGTTCGATCCTAAATTATTTTTATTCGTTGGTATTTGAAGGATTGGGTGCAGATCTCCATTCCAAATTTTGCGTGCTGACTGATCAATAGCTTTTGGCCATATGTTTTCTATCTGCAAACCAGAAATTTCCAGAAATCGGCTTATCTTTAACCCGAGTACAGAATGGCTTTTTTTTATGTCGTCGTCTACGTGAAGCATTATGCAAACATATTTATCCAAATCCGTCAATTCATTCAATAGTGGAAGAACTTGGAGACAAATGCCATCGGGTATGGAAAATGATTTCGAAAAAGTGCCACGGATGCCGCTCACCAAACAGTTATTACCAATACTCAAACAATTCATATCGGCACACCTTAGGTCGCAATGCTCAAGCACTGACATCGATCCTATTTGAAATGGATTCTTTCTATTTTTTCCATATTCGTAATTTTCGTTTACCGTTAGCACGGAATTTAAAACAACGCTCGATCGCTCTGTATGAACATTAGGTCCTACGAAAGAAGATGCCCGCCCAACTAATTGACACTGTCTTCCAAATTGCTCACACCGGCTTTGTGTTTTGTCTAATTCTTTATTAGTGTCATCAGCTAGGATTTCCTCTTTCATTATAACTTTTCCATCCAAATTGGTGTTAGACAGATTACAGCAATTTCCTATCGTCAAAAGATCTAATAATTCCCGGGTTGTTCCTAAATGGCAAAATTGACCTTGATTTACAACTAAGACATGGAATGTTAGCTTTGAAATTATGTCATAAAGAGATGAAAGAATCTTTCGGGTAGGCATTTGAGGATTTGGAACGCTTTCTGGAGTTTTCTTTTCTAAATTCTGTTCCAAATACTTGTCTTTCGCATAAGTTGTGCCCGCAAAATTCGATAATTCATTTTCACTCCGATGAGTTGAAAGTGCAAGCATGAGATGTGAGTATAACTCAATCTTTAGAGCTTGTCTTTTAGCAAAGATGTCTAAGCTTTCATCGCACCCTTCCGTGTTTGAATTACATTTAATTCGATGTAAGTGTTCTAAGCCGTGATAAGTGCACCGGAACATTGGTGCATCCGGAGTGGATGCTAGAACTCTCATAGTCTTAGCAGCAAATGGAAGAAATGTGACGACTCCAGTATCAATGTATGCCTCATTATATGACGAATTATTTGAATCAGCCGAAGATGAAATACAGCAATATGCTTCTTTTTTCATTTCAGATATTGTTGGTTTTTGTAAGAATTTCAAAACCGGTGCAATATTAGAAAGAGCATTGTTTTCATTGTTTTTTCTGTGTTCATTATTTATGGTAAATACTCCATGGTTGGTTGCAACATGTAATGGTGCAGGAACGGCTAATCCAAGTACCATATTACCCGAATTGATATTGTTGTTACTAAATTCTGATTGAAAATCGCATTGCGAATCAAATGGGATGGATAGAAGCACATCACTCGCTGCCACAATTATGCTGCCCCTCGGCAACTTCGAAAAAATTTTGGATAGGGTTGTAACAAGCATAGATGTAGGATTCATAATTGTACTTTCTGAAGAGCAAAATGAACCAGAAAAATGAGATGAAACTGGAAGAGAAGTCCAAGCTTTCCCTAATGCCATCTGCGTTGGGCATCGAGATGAGTCTCCACCAGCATGAATAATTAAGATACTTGGCTCTGATGACGTTGCATCAAACATCTCTTTTTGTTTTTGTCTTTCTTTCCACACATTATCAGCATAAGCCAACGCAGCAATTGTTCCGCCACCACTGCCCATTTTTGTATTGAATGGATCGTATGTGGATAGAATGAGTACTTCATTAGTAATTGCAACTCCATTTTTTTCATCAGAATTACTAGAAACATCTCGATTATCCTCCACCGCATCTTTTCCTTGGCTCGTTATGAGAGCGGACAAAGATTTCAAAGGGCCGGATAAGGCTGCTTTCGCTGCCCTTTCATTCGGAGAAGTTACCACAATAACATCGAACGGAAATTCTTCTGTTGAAAGCGAGTGAGAACAATGGTATATTTCGTCTTCGTAACGCATGTCAAGACATCAAAAAAATACTCGAGTCATTAAGTTATACATGAATTCAATTCCAAGACTTTAAGATGGATTCTGTCTAGAGAGTGTAAAGAACCGGATTTTTGTTCTACATATTCATATGTATACGTAGACCTTAGCACCTATAAAATGAAATCATCCGTATCATCAAAAATGACCTTTGCTGTAATATATACATAGGATTGGTAGACTGGTCTTTGTCCAATGATACCGCAACTCCATCTGTACGCACAATATCCGCCATACCTTATCGCTTCGGTTTAATTTAATTAATTAAGGTCTGCTTGATTTTGTTTGTCGTAACATGTGTTGGTACCGATCCGTACGCTCTGTGTAGATCTCTTTATTTTCATGATGCCCTGTAGAATTTACTCTGATCTTCACATTACCCATCCACACTTTTTTCAGTCCGTATTTAATTATATTCAAAATCGATTTATATATTTCTCACTATATTATATTGTTGAAGAGAATTAACGTAATGCGCAAAATTGAAAGGGAAGGCAGCAGTGAATCAATTTAGTTGCCCAAAGTTTCCATCACGAAGCAATCCAAAATCACCAGCTAATTCAAAGCGATGAAAGAAAAGCAATCTAATGAATCCTGTTCTCCTGAGGAATGGGCATGCATAAAAATCGATTTACTTCAATTGAAGAATGCAGTAGAATCGATGCAAAAGAACATCCAAATATTACAAAATTCCTCACCCTTGTTGAATGAGAAATCATCAAAACAACAGACAGTTGAAAATGTTCCATGCATGAAAATAATTCGATACCATTTACCTATAAATATGTTCGTAGAATCAATAGAGAAGACGAAATTCAAAGTCAACAGCACATTGACTTTCCTGGCGAATATCAAAGAAGAAATCTTGAATTTAGTATGGCAGAGATAGACAATGAGTACGACAAGTGTTTCGAAGATAAGGAGAAATAATCGAATGAAATCAAGATTAATTGCTCTGATGATACAATTTATTTCGAAACTATGGAACACGAAACTTCTACCCCTCAAATATCTGCATCTGAAAAATCAATATTGAATAGAGCAACTTCATTTTACAATACCTGGAGTATACACCTCTACGCCATAGTCCTTGTCACCTCCTACTCCACTAATCCTTCTTTATTAAAGAGATTCGAAAGCTGGGTCATGACTTTCGTGTCTTTACTTCTAGTGATGTCACAATTATTTATTATGAACTCATTGCTCTTCGAATCATCCTATCAAACATGTGCGGCACATACAGACTGTTTCTCAGGACAATTTTGTGGAGGAATTGTCAACTTTGTATCTCGACAGCCTCGATGTTATGATTGCAGCTTGAAAGATCCTTTCTTTGAGGTACAAACTGAAAATTCAATGCAAGAAGACTGTAATTCAAGTCCTATAGTTGCTAACTGGGAATATGAAGAAATTGATGAAAACATGATTTGGTTTGGCAAAGATTTTGAGACATATGTCAACCCTACTTTGAATATTCTTCCTGGAAAAGAAGAACAGGAATTTTACCTAAAATGTTTAGTACATGAATATTGTCGAGACAAAGAGCCAGCAGGAACGGTGGGTATGGCGCTATCAACATGCCCACAATTCCAAATCATGAAAGCAAAAGTATCGAATGATCAGTTGTTTTTGTTCTTTTTCGTATTGTTGATATTTGCGTTTTATCTATCTCAAGATGTGGAAGAATCTGGCATTGAAGACTTTTTACTATAACTTGCATGTAATAAACTTCAACAAGATAATCTGGATGATGCGAAAGATGATATCCATGCAAGCTCATATTTGCAAAAAGCTGTCTTTTTGATTCGCCTCACGAACAGAATCAAATTTTTTATTCTTCCCTGCATGATTACAGTTGCTGCCACCACCATCATATCGTCTGATTCATTGTCAGCAAAGAATATAATGTTGAATTTATTGGCAGTGCTCTTCCTTACGGAACCTGACAATTTATTCGCATCATTGTTTTGAACTCCGTCACAAAAAGAAAAAATGCAAGAATGGGTGGATGAAATTGTACAACATGAGCAAAACAATTTCAACCACAGTTTGAAAGCAGTAAGATCTGCATATTGGAAAACAAGGTAGTTGGCATCACTGGTTACTATCATGATATTTGGAATAGTAGTGAATTTACAGTCTATCAAAAGCGTTATTTTTCCAAAATCAGCAGGCGGTGGCGCCACTCACAGTGTTCTAGTTTTTATATTACTGGGGGTTCTACCTGGTTCGATGAGTGTTGTCAATTTTATTTCGCGTCTTTTGCATGCAGCACATATTACTAGACGATCTCGATTTATAGCGAGCATACTAGAGATACAACAAAATTTGCTTGCTCTATTTGTAAGCTGGAACGTAGTCAACATAGCCACTTTTTCAATGATTTTGAATGCAATGGATAATTTCCCGTGGCGGAAAAATATTGTAGCCATTTTCATCAGTTTGATTTCAATTTGCCGACTTTCATGGATGAAAACAAAGGATAGCATTATTTTCACACGAAAAGATACTTTTGTGAATCTTTTCATTTGTATGGTTTGGGTAGGTGCAGTCGCATGGTTATTGTTGGGGTTGCTTGGATTGACCATTTTCGAACCAACACTGTGAATAGTTGTACTAGATAAAAGCTAATACAATGTGATTGATTTGAAATAATCTGAAACATGTATCATAACCAAAAAATCACAGATGAAATGAAAGCGATAGGGAGATAAATATATATTTATGATGTGGTACACAACTTCAATTTTTTGCTTTAGCAATTAGCTCTTGTTTTACATAAAAGACAAAAATTACAAAGCTGGCTATTCCCTTTGGAATAGAATATCAATACTGCACTCGCATATATAAAAATAAAAGGATGACTCTCAAATATTGTTTTTTTGTAATGTGATACTATCAAACTGCTGAGAAGTTACCATCGTTACCTTCTTTTAAATTATTTGTACATAAGTATCATAGACTTCATAAGGCTCGCTATATTTAAAGCGAGCGCAAATGGAGTTTATAATATGAGCAACAACACAAGAAAAAAAGATTAAGCAGTAAAGTAAATTCAATTAGTATCAATGATCGCTTGAAAGAAAATTGAAGGCAACATATTAAACTACAAAAATTCTGAAATCCATCGGAAAGCTTCTTGATACCCTTCTCCTCTCCAAACACTAATTCTAAACATACCCACATTGTCGCTCCCGTATCTTCTTGTGATTTCTTCATACTCTATGACTCTCGCAATTTCTCTTGATTCCAAAGCATTATTCATATCACATTTATTCAATAGTATCGCTAATGGTATTACATCACCTTTCTTGGAGACAGAATTTCCTTCCTCTGGGTCAATATGGTCTTCATCATATTCCAAAGCATCTAATTGTCTCGACTCTAATAAGATAGAGATTAAATTGTCTAATTCATCTCTCACTTCTTCCAACCTTTGATAATCCACAACATCCAATAAAAACACTAAAGCGCCAACACCATCTTCATCTTTGGATACACAATAGTCCTCCCACAAATGCCGAACCGCCTCATGACCCCCTAAGTCCATTCCCAAAAAGGATATGCCGCCCATGGTGAAAGATTCTGTATTTGGACGTTCTGTTGGTGGGAAGGATGTGATTGTGTTGGTCCGTAACCTATGTAATAATGTGGTTTTCCCAGCATTGTCAAGACCTAAAAGGAGTAATGTTCCTGTCTTATTAGTGAGATTTAACGTCTCAAGTATTTGCGTGAATAAGTTCGACAGGTAGTTCAATATTTGGTTGGGGAGAGCTATGAAAGTGTTAGTGATAGAAGCCATTATTGGCTCTAACTCGTGTTTCCTCGTATCTTTTCTGCTGAGAGAATCAGGCACCACTTCAACTTCTCTCGGTTTGCTTTATTTATTTTTGATAGGAGATAAATGTCGGACAATTGATTTTGGTGGGAGAAACGTTGTGAAACGTTACTTCTTCAAGTTGTTGTTTGCATGCGTTAGACCTTGGTATTATATCTACCTCCAATGCTTGTAACAAGACGCGGCTTTATATTCGTACTTCCGATTTATTTCTTTGAGAAGAAATGGGAATGAAAACGACTTGATTTTTAATCAAAAGATTCTTAATGCAAGGGCACACGTTCGGGAACGGAAAATTCCTCTACGCCCGAAACCTAGAATATTATATGAATAGATTCCTGGACCTTCACAACCGCACAATTTTTCTTTTTATTTACTTCTTATCACGACAACTTAAGAAAATCATCTTTCTTTTCAATTTACTTGTCATCATCATTCGGCATCGGAATTGATTGCATTTTCAAATTTCAAGAACATTGAGACATATATGCTATGACTCTGTTTTAGTTTTTAGTTTCTTACTTGAGTATTTAAAAAATGAAAATGAAGATACAACCAGATCTAGCAATATTATGCTACTTTTTGTGTACATGCCTCTTTCATAACAGTCATTCATTTTCAGAACCAACGCCATCCTTCTACAAAAACAAAATAGCTGTTTTGCTAAATATTAATGCGCGGAGTGTCACCGAGTCTTCCATATCAATCGCCGAAGAAATCGTAGGAAAAGAGAATGTGTTTGTTACTACTAATGCTAAAGACAATGAAAATTCTGCAAAGCAAATTGTGGAACGAGGATATAAAATGATTGTCCCAGCCGGAGGTGATGGGACTTTATGCTCGGTCATTAATGCTATAGTGTTTGCACGCCGTCAGAAACTGAAAGTATCTGATGATGTAGAAGATAAGCCGCAAGCCAGTGATAAATTACCCAAGTTTGCTTTTTTGCCATTAGGTACAGGAAATGGCATGGGAATGCTTGCTGGGCACAGATTTAAAGGTCGAAAAAATCAGAAAATTAAGAAGATGCTGCTAAAACTCAAAGAGATTGTTAAAGAAAATTCAAATAATTTAGATGCTATTCCAGTTGTCAAATGTCCCATGATTGAGATTCAAACAGATAAAACAATAAAATCAGAAGAAAAGTCTATTGTCCCTGAAGAGGGTATGAAACGAGAACTGTGCTTTTTTGCTGGGGCTGGTTTTGATTCTCTCATGTTGAATGATTTCAATGTCATAAAACGTTGGTCTAGAAATAAGCCTGGTTTGAGACGCTTTTTGGGATCTGTTGCTGGATACACAGTAGCTCTATTCGTTCGAACATTACCCCAATGTTTGATTTGGGGAAGACACAAGTTATCTATCAGAGTCACAATACCAAAAGTTCAACGAAATACTTTAGATAATTATAATGTAAATACTACATACTGGATTGATCCACGACGAGGAGATACAGCTCTAGAAATAACTCCCACTAGAACAGAATCCAAAGAAGCAAGTAAACAAACTATTTTCCCTACCAAAGTAGAAGATGATCGTCAGTTGATTTTTGAAGGCGAAACGGGAATCGTCGCAGCCGGTACAACACCATACTATGGGGGAGGAATGAAACTCTTTCCTTTTTCACGTGTGCAACCACATCACATGCATTTGAGATTAGGAAGAATCCATCCACTCATAGGATTTTTAAATATACCTTGGATTTTCCGTGGATCATATAGGCATTATAATATGGGATGTTTGGATTTTTTAGGGTCAGATTTTGATGTAGAGCTTAGTAAACCATACCCTTTTCAGCATTCTGGTGATGCTGTGGATGATGATATACAAAGATTCCTTTTGAGGGTTGCTGATGAAGAGATTGAATTTGTGGATTTTTTGAAACCGAGGGTAGTTGTTGAATTTTGACCTTCTTTGTATTTCTCGTTAAATGTTGTATCAATGTAGGAATCATGTTAATTTTCATATTTAGTGATCAATATCTTGGTCATCTTTTTGAATGTTCACTCTGTATAAAGAAGTAGCTCCTAGAAATGATAAGTTCACATATTTGCGAACCAAAGAAATAGTGCTTAAATTGAAACAATCCATCCAAATTAGCTTTGAAAAATCTAAAGAGGATAACTGCAGATAAAATATTATCAAGAGATTATTTTCAAATTAATTCCAAAATAATGTTCATTACAATTCAATAAATCTATCAATTTTAAAATTTATAGCACCACGGTGTTAGTAATTGGTTTTCTTGATATAACTTTCCGATAAACAATTGCGTAGGGATTGGAATGAAGGTTGAGATTGACGCAAAGTATAACAACCAGCATTATCCATTAACAATACAGATTGGGCGAGGGAATCAATCTTTCAAATGGTTGGGTAAGATTGCATTCTTGATTCTATTGTATTTACATTTTTTCAACAATATTAAAAAACAAAACTAAAGCTCTCCATTCTTCAAACACTAAATGTAGCTTTAGCTACAGCTCAATGTTTAACATTAGGTGCACCCCATGGTCGTCGTCGGAGTCTTGAAAATGGATTCATTGTCCCACATTCATACCAAATTATGCCTAGTAACATTTACACCAAAGAATGTCCATTTTATCATCCAGAGGAAATCCTACACAAACGTTTACGAGATGGGCATAAAGTTTTTGTTGAATTAGTTCATCGTCTGGATGTTGATAAGTATTGTTCCCCAATTATTTCGAAATGGTCATTTATTGCATTCAAGCGCCATAATGATCATAGTGAAGAAAGAGACAGTAAGTTTCAATGATAATTTAACTTGTTTCATGTATCTTAAATGAGAAAAGAAAATACCTTTGCTGACAAAATGAAATAGAATTAATTGAAGAGAAGATGGGAGAATTGGAAGAAGTTCGTCGACGACGAGAGCAAGAAGCATTGAAGCGTCGTTTAGAAATAGAAAGACCGCATATAGCTCAAATGCGTGAAATAATGATGGAGCAACTTTACAATGAAGATTCTATCAAAGAAACGATGAGCAACGAATGGAGTTTTATCCTTGCCAGTGGAATTTTAGATGAAATTGTTCCTAATTCTGAAGAGAGGGATAAAATCCGAATATTTTTCACAGAAACTTATTCAGAATTGTCTGACATGTACAAATATTTTTCAGCAGTAAATTCTGGAGGAGGAACTCATACACTTGAGTACATTGAATTTAATAAGTTCCTCTGTGAAACAAATATTTTCCAAGGAGAGGACCATTCCAACGAGTTGATGAAACTCTTTCTTGAAAGTCACATCATTACAGAATCAAGCACCGTTTCAACAGCCAATATCCATTCAGAGATCCATCTTTTCGAATTCTTTTTGAGTCTCATAAAAATTGCCATTTTTAAGTACATAACATTGGTGAAGAAAAAAGTTGCAATGCTGAAAAAAAAAGGTCATGAAGTTTCCATCGCAAAAGCAAGTACACCTTCTCCATATGAAGCAGTAAAATTACTTTACAATGATTTTCTTAAACCTAGCATCGATTCAAAACCGGCGGGGGCAAAATTGAAAGCATCTCTTGGATCTGACGAAGTGCTTCTATTCCTACATGAACATATCAAAGACCTCACATCAGTTTTTCATCGTTATTCAAGCCATGATAAGCAAGGTGTAGCCGATAATGAAAGAGATGGCAAAAGCAATCAAAAAATAGACTTTTCTGGCATGATGAATTTGAAACAATTTGGAAACTTTGTAAACGATGCTGAATTCTTAGGAGACGTCATAACATCTAATGAAATTGGAAAGGGAGGGAAAGACCTCACAATAACAGATGTGAGGCAAATTTTTTCAGCTTCTCAGCACGATACAATATCTAACCCTGAAGAAATGAAGTTAGTTGAAGATGGTGGGGAACGTGATGTCCATCTTGAATCCATGGTCTTTTCAGAATTCATTGAGGGAATTGCCAGACTAGGTGCACTGAAGTGGCTTAATCCATCAGTATCTTATTTGGAAAAAATTAAGAAAGCAGTTCATAAAGCATGTTCTATTTCATAATATACGATTAATATTTATGAAAATAAAAGATATGATAGTATCCTCTCGAATCATGAAGCTTTATTAGTTATTCTTTTTTGCTGTGGCAACATCTTCTTCTTTTTTGTCGAAGTTCCCATTTTCAAATCTTTTGTAGACTTCTTCGACCTCGTTCATCAAGCCAATTTCGTCAAACATTCCCTCAACATCAAAGAATTTGCCCACGCTCCATGTTTCTTTCACGAAAACGCTGTCTTCGACACCTTGAAATTCAATGATCAAACTATAATGTTCATCAAACCTTGGCAATGAAGTTCGAATCCTTAATCCGTACTTTGTCATATCCTTCACATTCTTTGCTCGTTCATCGCCCTCGTCTAAAGGTAAAGTTGTCATAATAGCATCTTTGTCTAAGAAAGTCACAATAAGTTGCAAAATTCCACTCAATAAAAAGTACGAACAACAGCAAACTCCAAGCATGGGGCGTGAATCTGGGAAGGGTATGGGCGAAAATTGAGCTACAACAGCAAATAAGCATGCCATTGTCATAACACCGAGTTTTATGTTGTCCAATTTGTGATCTTCAGGAAGCTTTACAGCTTCGATAAAGGTCGCAGCAACTGATTCGTCAAGGACTTGTTTGAGTTTTATAATATCTCCAACATCTACCTGAAGAAGCTCCATTTCTTCCTCATCCTCTTCTTCCTCCTCTTCTTCTTCGTCATCTGATTCTTCCTTCACAGGTGGTTCTTCTTTTGATGCTTTAGACTTTTTCTTTGCCATGTTTTACTTCGCTTCGCTTCGACTGAAAATGAATATCTTGTGGATTTGAACACAACTCGACCTCCTTTGTCAACTAAAACACCAGTCGGGATCTCCCTGCATTGAGCTTTTTCGATTTGTATGCGTACGTTAAACAGATACTGTGCTTTATTACCATAGTCAACTTTTACCAAAGCGATAAATTTGTTTCCACGTGTACACACTACAAGAGCAGTAGAATCTTTTGGACGTGGGATTTCAATCGATTCTATTGTCTAAGATATATCACAGTTACAAAGCTAGTATTTTCATGTTTATGTCTAAGAAATGTTTGTTGTGTACAGGGAGGGGTTTCTAGCCCTGCGCTAAGACAGATTTGGCTAACTGCCCCCTATTCGAAATTATATATTGCGTATATACGAGGAAAAATTGAAAATGTTTAATCGGCTGTGGGCCCCCCTGAC
>Ga0209092_10001068_pt1 | contig 27590 bp, 19 predicted proteins | sample FraStrMetagenome_FD_187446 | JGI IMG/M metagenome (GOLD analysis project Ga0209092, IMG submission 187446) | Marine eukaryotic phytoplankton communities from Arctic Ocean - Fram Strait ARC3M Metagenome (SPAdes) (version 2) | ecosystem: Environmental > Aquatic > Marine > Oceanic | place: Fram...
TATTGAGAAACGTATTTTCCCAACCTCCGACCACCCATCCGAGGGAGTTACCCCCACCCATACTACGAACCGATGGGAACTCCCTTTTGAGTGTCTATGATGCGCTCATCATTCGCTACGATGCCCGCGCCGCACAGGCATCTCAGGAAACATCCCTGGCAAACATACTGGCGGAACGACGACGGGGCGCGGGACAACCACTTCATCGGGATGTCGGTATGGTATCGGTCAATATCGCTTTGAATGATAGGATGGAGTTTGACGGTGGAGGGACGTTGTTTGAACATCAATTACTAACTGCCTTTCAGGGGAGGGAACCCATACCCACTCCCTTGATCCCTAAGGGAGCGGGTCATGCGATCATCCATCCCTGTCAGGAACGACATGCGGGAGCAGCGACCTATGACGGAATACGAGATATCCTCGTATTATTCATCACCGAACGATATCGAACGGAGGAACCGATCCTCCTGGAATCCCTACCATCCTTCCGTATGTCATCCCCAACACCCCCCTTGGAATTCAATGCTCGTTTGAAAGCCAAGGCTGTTACGATACCCAAGATTGGTACGGAGACTGATCGGAGATTACAAAAAGTGGTACATCATCGTCTGGCGGTGGAGATGCATCCAGAGGATGGAGAAGCATGGCACTATTTGGCAAATTCGTTACGTGATTATTCGAACGAGAATGGAAGGATGGATTGGAATGTCAAATTGCTTATATGTATTATTCAATGTTTGCAAAAGTCTTGTCATTTATCTCCCTGTGATGCACGTACTTATAATAGTCTGGGTATGGGATGGATGGAAGTCCAGAAAGTCATAATGATGGACGGCAAAGAAGATGAACATATGGAGTTATACCAGTTTGTCCAATCCGAAATGTCCCCAACCTTCGATAAACTGAAACATTCCAATCAAAAAGATTCCATGAATGCTTGGATGATGGACCAAATACGAATCAACTTTGAAACATCGACTAGGTTTCATACTCTCGCGGATAGAGCAGGATGTCAAGTGGGGATCGATGCTGATGCGGCACGACTTAATTTAGGATTGCATTATGCGAATTTAGATGATTTTGACAATGCTGTGAAAGTTCTCCAGGGTATGATGGGTCGCACAAATGAGAGAACCGAGGATGGAGGAGATAAGGATGATCGAGAACGAGCACAAACGCGTATTTGGAAAGATGCTAAAAATCTCTGCCGATTTTGTGAGCAACAACTTGAAGGAGGATGAGAATCAACTACCTACTTGTGAATATACCACTCTCCGTTAGGTAGAATGACGCACTAACCTATAATAATGAATTATCAAAATTTTAGAATGAACCTTCAAATTCGTATGATATAATACTATACTTGATTTTACGTAACGTTTTTACCTACATAGCGAAGACGATAGGGCAGTTGTCAGAAGACTGACCCTGACCGAAGAACTCACCGAGATAAGAACCCTTCATTATTGTGATTGTGATAGATTGCATCAATATTATTCAACTAAGCTCCCATTTATGGATCTCAAAAGACAGGGGAACCAAAACTCTAACACTCATTTTTTCCAACGAAATAATTGAAACACCATGAACATTTTGACAACACTATGGTTGACTTCCTTGACGTCTGCTGTGTCCATTCAAGCATTTACATCCTCTGCTGTTAATTCCAGAGTTCCTCCGAATGTCATCCAATCACCATCTCCATCCTCCACCTCTCTTTCGGCAGGAAAAGGTTTTGCAAAAGTAGACGAATCCGCAAAGTTTCAACAACTGTTAGGTGAACTTCAGGCAGAAGGAGTTCCTCTTCTTGGTTGTGATGCTGATCAAGTCAATACCTTCTCGGCTGCGTTATGGACCACATTGTCCGAAATGAGTGAGGATGATAAAGGACAAACAGCCTGCCTCGTTCTTGAAAAAATCCCTGTTGGAGCTCTCACCGCCTTTACGGAAGATTTTTCCATTCTCAAAATGCAAGATCGTCTGATGCATTTTTTGCCCGAATTGAGACGTATCAGTGTCTCCGTGGTCGGGAAAGGTATTGGACCAGCACTTGTATTGGAAACGATTGATCGAACACCGGAAGAAATTGAGGAAGCTGCTCAACGTACTGCCTTGGCGGAAGGTCGTACCAATGAAGAACCTTGTATTCAATCACTCCGTAATTTTGTACAACGAATGGTCATTGGCTTGCAGGCATGTCCTTACACCAAAGAGGTAGATTTATCAGCCACTGGATTGCAGGCACAAGGAGTTACACCAGGACCTGTTGCTTATCGTTTCTCACCTTCGACGGATGTATGTGGAGCTTTAGCTAGTTTTTGGACATGCATTTGTGAACTTAGTGGCTATCCTGAGGAAACCTTGAGTACGACTGTTTTGTCTCTTCCTGGAATTGGAGCTGGTGTCGATAAAGCTGCACACAATAGATTTGCTGCTGTTGTGGAGCTTATTAGTCGCAACTTGTGTCTATACCGTGGTGATGATGTCTTTGGATTGGTGCATTTCCATCCTGCTTATAATCGTATGACTATATTCCCTGATGATAAAGCCGCTTATGGACATTTGCCTCCTAGGCCTTGGCTTCGTCCCATGTTGAATCATATGGGTTTCACTAAAGAGGCTACTGACTTCACTGATGAGGATTTGAGCATGAGTGACTATCAAAGAAGGTCTCCATTTACTGCAATCAATATTTTGAGGGCTAGTCAGCTTGATGCTGCCAGTGGGGCAAAGAGTATTGTAGACTTGGATGTGGGAGACGGAAGAACTGAAAAAGCAAGTGGACTCACTACATACTGTAGAAATGCGATTAGATTGGCTGATGTTGGTGAAGAGTCTTTGAAGGAGCAACTAGATGAAGAAATCCAATTATCGATGAGTTAAACTCGCTATAGCAATTGCAAAATAAAAAAATTAGAAGATACTCAATAATTCAATCCATTTGTTGTAATTTTCTTCTCCTTTGCGAATCAATCTAACATATGATGTACATATTCTATTTTAAAGGGGTACTTTTTTATTTTACAAATATCCATTAAGTCAAAAGAGATAGCGGTAATGTTTACCATCATTACGCAACTTAAGAGGCTTCATATGGATGTGAAAGATCATTCAATATGCTCGTAGCAAAGAGCAGTGATGGAGAGACATGTTACTATCGCTGACATAAACCAAAGCATGATTTTTCGAGAATCTACAATTTCTTTGTACCAAAATATACCCCATAGTCCGCTTACAATCATTGCCGCTTGGCCAAGACTCAAACCTATCGCTTGTCCCAAATTGGACACAGCTAAGATACTCCCGAAATTTCCAATTGACCATACTAAGCCTGATAATCCTCCAGGGAGCCACATTACGTTTAAATGAAAGGATGGCAATGCCTGATATCCTAATGAAATAGATTTTGTTGTATAAATAGAGAATAAACATCTCAAGATCCAGAAGGATGCTGTTACAATTGCCGCTCCTATCGCAAAACTTATAATGAAGGCAAATCCCTTTTCATCTTGACTGAGGAAAGTCATTATGTATTAGGTCTTCGATTGAGAAAAATCAATAACTCGAAAAATAGTAATTGGGATTTTCTTTCTTAAACTTACCTGAGAAATTGCATCGGAACGTAGGAAGTTCCTGAAAAAAGTCCATTGCATACAGCTCCGATAATTCCAACACCTCTTCGAGAAAAAGAGAAACCAAAAACTTCTATCGTACCCATCGAATTCTTTCTAGTTATATTTGATTGTTTAGATGATTTATTGGCTGTTGAATATAAATTTCCTTCCTCATCACTATTGTCTAAATCTGATACAGAGACATTACGTTTCCCAAGCACTCCATTTCTTCCCGAATAATGACTTTGATCAGTATTATTGTCATGACTCTCTGTATTTAATTGATTTTCTTCCGTCAATTCAATATATTGGAAGGATTCTTCTGACAGATTTGAATTTGACGATGCATAGCTCATTCCAGATAATCCCAACATCATGAAGAGAATCGAAATAAATGTCTTTAATTTTGAATGAACTGGTTCTTCAAAGACTATAACACCCCATAGATAAGATACCTGAACGATTTTAATGCAAGAATTTTTTTTCAATGGATATTAAGGGATATTAGTAGGTGGTATTAATGCAGTCCAAAATCAGCAGAAGGGAACAAATAAAAATACCATTATGAAGAACAGACTATACTTTGTTCTTACCAAAACGATGACTGAAGACCATATTCCGACACTTAAAGCAAGCCCTGCATTTCTGACAGCAAAGATCCCACAGGTTCCTCCAATAACCCATAAAAATCCAGAAGCTATCCCTAATGGAGAATATTTCAGTGTTTGATCTAAAATAGAATAAATTTGAAACCGTTGTGAGAAGAAGATGGCAGGTAGCTGAATTCTTCCAATTAAAAATATGTTTTTGAGCACAACGTACCAAGAAATAGGACCACCCAACAGGTCAAAAAACACATACTTGTTTTAAATGTCTGAAAGACAAAGGGATCAATGTTGACACTGTTCGCGGCTTTCCCTTTCATTGGCACAGTGAAAGATCCATGAAATAATGCCGCTACGCATGCAGCTATCCATCCAATATTCGTCATGTTTGAATTTTATATTAGGTTTCCTTAGAGGCTTCAAAAATCTTCCTTTGGGGTTGATGATATACCTGTCTGTTGGATTATAATAGGAGTTGGATTGGGTTCTTTCTCTATTTGGATACGATTAGTCTAATTGATCACCTTCATTGAGCCAGCAGAATTTAATAATCAGAGAATACTTCCCGAAAGGTTCTATTTGTTCTCTCTCTGGAGCCAACTATAACGTGACGTCACCTTGTCACTTGGAAAGAGACATAATTAATATAACGGTATTTTCTTTGTAAAACTGAGAAAATGAGACAATTGTGACGATAGTTTGTCACTCTGAGCTCATTTTTGAGAAATAATACAGAATTGATGCAGCATTTGACAGATTCATGCAAAACCAATGCGCAGTAACCTATTTTTCTTATTGCAATGACACGTTATCCAAAAGAAAATCATCTTGTTGTCATAAGAGCATTTATATTGGCCCTCTTAATTACAATTTCAGACGCATTCCTCATTAAATCACTGATCCAATGTAGGTCGTACACCGTGAAACAAAGTCGATATGACAATAATCCATGCAGGAAATCGCCACACATACTAATGGTTGGGAAATCAGACACATTTGAAAATTTTAACGACTTGCCCCTCATTGGTTCTGTAAACGTGGACGATGTTCTTTCACCAAGTGAAAACTTAGATCCAGGTGAAATTCCAACCCTTCTAATGAATGCCCTCCAAAACAATAATATTCCAGCACCTAATGCTGGATTAATCTCCATGTGGAACTTTGCAGGAGGGAATACACACTATATTTTTCAACATAATATGACGGAGTTTTTAGAATCTGCTCATGAAACTGCCGAAACCTTGCCAACATCTTTTTATGGAGCTGCCATGTATGGTAAAGAATGGAATATGGAAACGGGAATAAATCGAGTAGGTGGAGAATCAGGGTGGATTGCCACACAAGTGATGAAAACTGTTTGCTCTGATGGGAGAGTACGAAGATGGCAGTGGGAACTGAGAAAAAATAAAAGGCCTCCTCATTTGGGATGTTGGTTTGTTGAAACCATTGGTAGCTCTGATAGGAAGGGTAATTTTGAACCTGAGTAGATTGATTTTTTCTCCAAAGCAAGTAGCTAATAAAGATTCTTCTTGATTAGAAAAGGATACTTTTCGTCAAGTTCGGTTTCATATACATTTCATCAGCATATGAAACCTTCTAACTTTAGATTTAATCTACACATACCAGCAGATTTCGTCTCAATATCTTTTGTTTGTTTGTGTGCAATTTTTTACAAACAATCAAACCCATACATTACTCAATTCCGTTTCATAAAAGGTACTGAAAAAAAAATAAAACAAATATATTGGCATGCAACCTCTTTATAACGTGTCTCCTCTCTATAAAAGTTAACTTTAATTGCATTGAGACAAATATAGTTTCGCTAACAAAATTCTTGTTATGGTGTTAAGTGCTGGCAACACAAAAATAGTCACTTTCGACTTTTTTGTGTCAACGCAGTATCTTTACTGCAGACTGAAAGTATTGGTGAAATACTGTAGAAATCAAGTGATCCCCAAAAAATGTAGGATGGGGCAAATCCAATGAATATCCTGAAAAAAATGAGACATCATCATCTAACAAAACGCGTGCAAATACGTAGAATCAATAGTATCTTCGTACATTGACATCCAGAACTTGAACTAATTCTTTTGCTCTATTGCAACCGGACTGACACTGGACACATGCCAACACAATAGACACTCAAATTTCTGAATGCAAGACATCACAACTCATCACTGCTGTCTCCCTCCATATTTTATATTAAAGCATTTTTTCCTTTTAATTAATTTTCTCAATCTTATTTAATTTAGGGGGCATCTCAACATAACAATGGCTCTACATTCCAACCAACACCATAGAAGGGAGGGTCCCACTTTACTCCATTTCGGGGTTGTCTTCGTCTGCTTGATATCGCGTGCCAAGGGATTCATTAGTTTTCAACATCCCTATGACAGGAACGTTATTTCAAAACGACAAACCAACATTCTCCTACGATCGATGACAAGATTTTCATTTAAACCCTCTGCTCTTTCTGGTTCCACTAAAACTGAAACAACGGATTCGGATTGCAAAAGTAGTTCTCAATCGAAAAGTTCCTCATCTTCCGAAACAGTGCATCTCGATTATCTTTATGAAAGTCTTGAAGCATTTTCAATAGAAGATACAACTTCTCCTCTCGCCGAAAACACCAAAGCTCTTGAGCCGCTATTATGCTTATCGTCTGGAGCCGCAAGCACTCCCTACGAAGATTCAGAGCGAGGAATATTGTTAACTCGTGATGTGAAACGTGATGCGGCTATTTTGTCAATTCCTCTTTCTAGTTGCTTATGTGATGATTCTCCTCCTGACTGGTTTTATGCAGAAAACCCAGATGAGATGACTGATTCTGTAAGCGACGAGAAAAACAACGAAAACAAAATGGAATTTGATAAAAACGCCAATGATAATGAAAACGATAATTTAATGGAAGAATTGCTTGCTGATCATACAAATCATCATTTACATAATCCTAGTCAATGGGCAACACGATTAGCAGCATCCTTACTTGATTTACAATATTCTTCGAGTAAGAGTAAAAAACTGGATAAACGTCAAAAAGGACTTGCACAATGGCTTTCTATGGGACCAAACCCATCCTCACTTCGAGCGTCTCTTCCGGTACACTGGAGTGATAATGCACTCTCTAAGGCAAGATGTTGTGCGTTGGAATTAGCTGTTGATTCAGCCTACTTTGCAAGAGCAGAAGCAGTGGATGCACTCTTGGATGGACTTCGACGAAGAAATCGTAAGAGAGGTGATACTGATAACGCGCTTGAAGAAGAAGGAATCATGGCAGCTCAATGTCATGCTTCTTTAGATTTTGTACAGACGAGAGTATGCAGAGTAGATCGTTTGAATGGACTTCACCCTCCAATGAGGATACTTGCACCTATTTTCGATTTTATTAATCATGGTGGTGCAAACGGATCCAAATCAGCAAATGCTTCTTTCAAGTTAGAGAAAAATCCAGTATCGATGGACAATGATCTTGATGAAAATGAAGCAGCTGACGAGCAGGAAAATAATGCTTATCTTGTTGTTCGTGCATCACGAGATATGAAGAAAGGTGATGAAGTATTGATTAATTATGGTGAAAGTACTCGACCTGCATGGAGGTGTCTTGCATCTTACGGCTTCATTCCAGAGGATAAGGATACTGATGATGAAGAAGATAATGGAGATGTTGCGGAAGTATTTATGGATGGAATAAGGTATGAAGTAGGTAAATCTACTGTTCCTATGGATATGGTTGTTGCGGCAGCAGCTGCAATAGCTGCTGAAAATGGAGAGTATGATATTGACGACGAAAATAGCGAACATGAGGAATCTGAAAATCCTTTGACGGCAACAGTCGCGTTACGAATTGCAAAACGAGTTTCAGATGTAGCTTTTGATTTATTACTGGAAAATACAAAAGCAAATGCACTCCCAGAACAACTTGATGCTTATGGTGAAGATGATGAAGATAGCGAAACGGCAGCGGAAATATTTGCATCATCGCTCGCTGCATCGTTAAGGTATTCACAACACCGAGTCCTCATGTCTTGTGCGATGGGATTGAAAGATTATGCTGGGCAAAACATGGGATTTGAGTGAAGTAGATATAATAAAGGAATCCTTTAGTTCCTAAGACGTTCATCTAAATAATGTCATTTATAAAATAAAAATCTTTTAATCTATTTTGAACAAAGTTCCTGTTTCCCATAAGTTCTTCTACTTTATCATATTTCATTATTTTTTCTAGAAAAATTTAACACATAATGTCTTCATTAGAAATCAAATAAAGTGCGCCCAACTATTTGTATCATCAATCTTATGATGTCTATTTTTCTACTGTACAGGAAGCACATATAAAAATGATCTCATCTTCTTCCATTATTGAACTTCGCAAAACTGAAAATCTCTCTAAATGTCGTTTTACTTTTCGCTAGCTTCGTCATTATCAAATAAATTGTGTGCTAATAGTGCTTTCTCAACTTCTACTCTTGTGCAGCCCTGTCGGTCCTTGTGAACGTAACCCTTAATCGGTTCTGTTGATAATCTATCACTAGAGGCGAATACTGATAAAGTCAAAAATCGCAGCACAGAATCTTCCCACAAATATTTAAGCATGGGGTGTGGTTCTTTTTCAGTGACTGCATTTTGAAATCCAACAACATCTCTTTGCTGCATGAAAGAAATCCTTGAGAGTTCGAAGGTAGTCAAAAATGCAGGTAACGTCTTTTTTGACTTCCAACTTGCCTCTGCATAATGGAAAAGCAGCTCATTTTCTGGATTTTTGGAGTCCTTATTATGCTTCATCCATGACTTCACAAAGTCAAATAGTCCTTCAATATTGGAATTTTTGGTCAAGCCGACAAATGGAGAATGATAATAGAGATAATCATTGCTAAAGTTTGGCAAGAAGTCGTTAACTTCCTTGAAGCATGAGTCAGAGTCGATCCTCATTACTGAGTCAAACCGTTGTATAACTGGTTGCTTCCAAATTGAAGTCACCCAAAAGCGCATGAACTTGTAGTCCCAAGATTTTTCGTGCTCTTCATGATCTGAGTTTGAATATTCTACCGGTGAACTGAAATCGACAACTGGAAAGCCAATAGGACGATCAGTACATAGAGATATTTCCTCTTTTGTTGCATCAGTTAAATTTCCTTCATTGAATATCAAAACTGGGGCAGGATGCTTTGGATTAGTATCGCCTTGCAGGAATGTCAATGACTGTAAAGCTACCTTTACTTGATCAAGGTCATCTTTAGATATTAATATAGCAATTACTGTACCCTCTCCGACTGGATATTCTTTCGTCGAAAGTTTCTTGGTAACATTTTTCTGGTATGAATCGAGATTATAATATTCTTGATCGAAGACTTCTTTCGTGACTCTTGTATACACACCATTCTTCACGTTGGTGAATCCTAAGCATACGAAAACGGTTACCAGCGACAAGAACGACAATAGCGCTGATTTTTTTCTCCTTTTACTTTCACTTTTATTGAATACTGAACCATGGTAATAGGTTTGCGAGTGCATTGGAAGGCTCGACATTTTGAATGGTAACGTTTTTGTTGCAATGCAAATTTGACCCGAACTATTTTTATGGGTCTTACAAAGTCTTTGACGAAGCGGTGTTCCATCGCATTTTGAATAAATGCTATTGAAAAAGGCTTTTGTCGAGATATTTTTTTCATAATTTATCCGGACATTTGAATTACCTTTCTCTCTAGGTATGTATTAGAATAGCAGATTGATCCGAAGAGGATGTGATTTTGTAAAAAAGACTCAAGTATGACCGTTCATTAGTCATTTCGCATCATCTCAATATTGCTTAGATTTTATCACGAATCATAAACAAAGTAAAAACTTTTGACATCTGTAAAATGCTTGTAAGAGCTGACTTTATTATAGTTAAGTCCTTCTAAACATGTGATGTGACTGCACTAATCTCTGAAAATGAACTAGCCGACTTATCTGGAACCTAAATTAGTCTAGAGTTCATTCACGATTTAACATAAATTGAAATGATTGGTGTCCCAAACAAAAAGACTGCAAATCATAATTATATAACGAGACCTATCATGAAATTAGAATATAAGTAGATGTATTTTAAGTCATGATCAAACACATCTATCCAAAAGTTGTCGTGTCATGCCATATTTTGGTCTTTGTGGTAGGGAATCGATATCTATGTAAAGTGATTCAAATTTTTAATTGTGTCGAAACTTAAAACTATTCTGAAGAATTTCTTTTTCCATCAATATGAACATCATACATCTTGTCACGTTATGACCATCGGAATAACTTAACTATGACCTCGGAAAGATTTGTTCCTATATATTTTGTAATTACATATTGGTAGTTTAATTAAATCGGCGACGTGTGCGACATATTGAGGATTTCATGAAACTAAATAGTGACGTGGCCTTTATCATGTCCTCTCATATTTCCACAATGCTCCTCTCATATGAATATGCAATCACGATACGGTACTTTCATAAAAGTTCTGAGTTTTTATTTGGGCCATGACTACGAAGCCTGCTTATCATCCTTTCAAAGATTTTTCTTCCTTATTCTCTGACTTGTTATGAGAATGAAAGAACAGCCCTTTATTACTCTATGATTTTTCTTCGTCATAATTAAAGTCCCTTTAACATACTCTTTTGTATGCCACGTCGGAACCTTAGTGTTTTTTAATTTGTTCATGACTTGAAAAAGTGGACATCGTCATTTGAAATGCTTTTTTTCTTATTTGAAGGCATATCATGAGAATGAAATAGTCTTTCATTTTACTATTGCATCGATTCTAAAAATCAAAAATCTGGTATACAGGCACTTCTGTTAAGATGTGCAAAAAGAGTTTTGATATCCCTCTATTGACTCATTAGATTATTGAGTGATGCATATCACCAATAAGTCACGAATAAACTCTTGACATAGATAAAAAATAAACTTGCGACAGGTTTTTAAACATTTAACTTTCGTGAATACATAGCCCGTAGTAATTGATTTCTGTCCTACAAGATACCACTTTTTGGGACTCAAAAACGATCTTTAGAAAGGATTTCCTAAAGCTGTCACATTCATATCTTCTAATTTATATGCGTCTGTTACTGAAAGAGAGTAGAAAAGCGAAAAAATATCACTCATTAAAGACGAGAAATATCCAACGTTGCTTGCTTCCAGTATTACGAAGTATATGTTATCTTCTTTATGGGGTATTCATTTCATCACAGTGAATATAATTTCCAAAGTATGCATTTGGGAGTATAAAAATCACGAGATTAGTTTGAAAGTATGAAAAATTCATTTTCACAGTTGAAAGGAAGAATTATACTATATCACCAGAGTTTTATATCAGCCCCTTCCTGTATACGAGCATGATAACAAAATTCATCCACAACGGCTGTATCCATGAGTATCAACGATGAAGTGTGTCGGAGGAAGTCGTTCACAAAAGGATCATCGATTATTGCCTGAGATGTTGTTGCTAATATAATTGTGTCGTTATCATCAAAACAAGCCAGATCATCAAAAGATCTAGTCTCGACACATAGATCGTGGTTTTCTTCAAAAGAGATTTGAGTTGCTTCAGGACTTGGAGGAGGAACTTTCATTTCGATGTTACAAAGAGAGTTGGCGTTAGTATCCAAAGATTCAGTATAATGGACTATCCGAAAAGGGTTCAACTCAGCAATGGATTTAATCACAGAACCACAACCAACTATTGCGACCTTTCTCTCGGAAATAAATTCGCTTCCGTATTTCATGAGGTACTTTTTCAATCCCTGTCGATTATGACTTTGCAGCTCTTCATGAAACATGGAAATATCTGAAGTTCCGTGAACAAGCCCCTGCTTCATGTAATCAAATCCTTCATTTTCATTGGAGGATGTCATAGCCGTGAAAAGAAATTTATTGGAAGGTTCTTTTGGATACGAATAGACCCAAGGGTATGGGCTCAGGGTAGCCCTTATATTATTGTAGAAGAAATGGTCCCCTTGGATTAATGGAAATACCTGGGTTGATAAAGAGATGATCGACTGTGCTAACATCTTATTGTATGCCTCGAACACTAACACCCATCCAATTTTGGTTTAAAAAATACAAATCAAATTGGAGGATTCGTTATGATGCCCATATTACTTTTTGATTTCTTCAGAACTCTTTAGTGTGGCTTTTCGTAGAAGGTCTTGTTATGTGGTTGGGATGGATCAGAGAACAACAATCAATGCACGTCCTGAAGCAGAGTAGGACGCATGTAAAGTAACAATGCTAAAACTTCAATGCACATGAGCAATATCTCCTTCTATATATGGAGTGTCAACATACGTAACAAAGCCATTTTAATCATTTGGATCCACGTGGAAAGAGATTGATATTTGTTCGCTCAGAAACTTTTACAACAAAGCAGTTTTGAAGAAATTGTTTCCTACCTTCTGCTGCTGCTGCTGCTGTTGCTGGACGATATGCACCTGAACAACGAAGTAACAACATGAATACAAGATCTTGGTATTTGGGTTAGAATAATACTATGACTACAATAGAAATTCAAATAAAAACAAAGTCATTAGAAGAATATCAGCAGCACTTAAGTCTATGCTTAAATATAAAATCCACATCCATGACGAAAACACTAGAGTAAAAATACCATGATGATTTTATATAGATGAGACTCTTGCAACTCGATTATAGAAGGATAAAATCATACACAAGATCTCCTTTCTATTTTGAATCTCATGCTACTTATAAACTATATCAAATCATCCAAAGTTTATACCCATCGTCGAATACACGAGAACAATCAATATGAATAAGTTGGTGAGAGATTTGATCTACAAAGGCAAATGAAGGGGAAAAATTACAATAAATGTGCTTTATTTTCTATCGTCTTTTTGAAACAATGCATCAATAGCATCAAACAAGAATCGATTTGTTTCAAGAAACACATTAACACAGAATCTAAGCTTTTCTTCAAGGCAAACTAAGTGGACATCATTCTTCAAATGAAGGAGATATCGCCAAATCGAGCATTGCAGCAACAACAAAAGATATGGAATAATTTGTCAATCAGAAAGAATCAGAACATCGAAAAAGAATTTTTGATGAGAATTTTCTATCCTCCATCGAACCAGCAAAATGAAAAGAAGAAATGAGCATGATCAATCCATCCAATTTAACATTCAAAACACGCAAGCATATTTGCATTCTAAGCGAAAGGAATAAATGTTGAACATGCATATACATTTTATGAAATTAATACAGATTTCAATGAAACAAAAGCAATTTCTAAGAAAGAAGGAACTAATATTATCGAAAATGAATTGGATGGTAGTGAATATGTTATCATGCATAAATATCTTCTATTTCTGCCTCTAAAGGCATTCGTTGCCATTTCTCCCATAGTCAATGTTTTATCCATGGAGGTCTCAACAAAAACTATAAGCAAGGAAGTTGTCCAAGACGCATCTTCTGTCGAGGATTAAAAAAGAGCAAAACACGATTGTTAGTCGTAGCGAATAAACAACAGATAAGTAGATTTTTTTCCGAAGTAAGAGATGAAGATACGATTATGACGCGATCAAGATTCAGGAGCGATGTTGCAATCCGCATTCGAATCGTAGCGATATATTCATCTTCGATCTCATTTATTTTTATGTCTTTATCTTGATGATTCACATGGCTTTCCAATTTGAGACTTTTTAACAACTTTACTATCTTTTGTAGGGATTTTATAAATGGCTTTTGATGCAATGCTGTTTCATGGACTTCATTCATAAGCTTAGTAGCGAGTTCGGAAAATGCGATATTTTTATCGCTAGTCATTTCGGTAAATGTAGAAAGGAAAAATAGCAGTTTTGAATTTTGAGCTTGGGAATAATATCAATTTAAAGGAGCATCGAACTGATCATTATTCTCTTGTTCTCTAGTTATAAATTGTTTCGATGTGTCAGCAGCAGTTTATCTTGAAAAAAGGAATTAGAGCAAGCTTTTCTCTTCAGAATTATACCTAACAAAAGTGCACGAATTGACAGGGAAATGGTCATTAGATCTATTCAAAGTATATTTTACTCCGGGTTTCTATTTTATGTATAATAAGCATTATCTGAATCGGTGTGAATGTAGTTGATCTTTGAGTTGTTTGGTTGTTCTGTTTTATATCATATGTATAAATTGAAGCAACAATGATTACATAACTGTAAGAGAGAGGGAAGAGAAAATGTGGTTTGCACCTGAAGGTCTCTAGACTGTTGCTCCTTACAAAATGTGAATTTTATCCATGCTTTGCTGGGAAAATCCGACCACTTTCGATATGTTCGACGATATCATAGTGGCTAAGTTTCTGCACTGCTCATCAGAATCCTCAATTTGAATTCTATCTAAATACTTTAGTAATCCGTTTCTGTCGTAAATTGATTCCATGTGGACAGTCTCAGACAAGTACGGTATACATACAGTCAGACTAAGTAGGACAGCACGGCGCACTTCCGCATTTTCAGACTCTTTAAATGATAATGCAAACGTGTAAAGTTCCGATGCAAGCATGTCTGATCCAGGGAAAAAGCCAGAATTTTGAACTATTGTGGAAAGAGTTATGAACAGTTTTGAGATAAGATGAACACCATTAGGACCGGTCCATATATTGGCGTTTCCTTTTGATTTCGAAAATTTTGCTAATAGTGTATAGAAGATCATGGGAGCGATTGGACCAAATTTGTTTGAGACAATGTTTTGTTCTTTGTTGATTTGATTGAGGCGGCCCCATTGACGTGATTTAATTTCTACAGATTTCTTCTGGTCGTCACGTTTTGTGATATTGTCGTCAACTATACGTCGTTTCCCTGATACCTTCGGTTTATTTGAAGACTCAAATCTTGTTTAAGACAGGTCAATAAAGGTTCAATATAGAACATTTAATACAAGAGTTTGAGATACATCCAAATGGGGCCAAAAGTCAATAATAGAAAGCTTACCTTTTTTTCTGTATCTCTCTCTTTATTCGCAATGATTCCGACCCACTTAACTTTTCAGACATTATCTCCAATACTTCCAACACTTCATATCTTGTTGACAAAGACATTCCTACTTCGAAAACCTTTTCTTTAATCAAATGTTCACACACTAAAATTGGTTCCAGGACAGCAAGCTTTATCAAACAGTCCATCCTCATCTTCGTAAAATTGGGCATGTCAAATTTATTTTCTAAATGCAAAATTTCATTCGCCAAGACAACAGCTAAATCAGGTGTGTCCATTGGGCAAGTTTCTAAAATATTTGGAAGACTCCGAAGGGCAACAAGATGTTTATCGTACGTCTCTTTATCGCTTTCAGGAGAACGAAGTAATTTCAAGCACTGCGATAAGTAATGAGGCTGAGAGATTGGATAAAGATCTTGTTCGTCATCCTTTAGATCAAAGGGAACAACGTAATCCTCGTCATCGTCATCTTCAGAGAGGCTATCCCAGAGTGAGCTCTGATCATCGTTCTCGGATATTTGGTTCCCTGAAATATCATATCTCGATGAATTTGTAGAGTCTGATCTACTATTAGAATCGCAATCACTAAAGTATTCCTTGTCAGGATCGAAATCAATAAGATTTGATTCGATTATAGCTTCTTTTAGGTTTTTCTTCTTTTCTTTGTGAGTCTTCTTTTTTGTAATAGATCCTTTTCTATCAGTTTTTCCCAATGACATTTCTTTAAAAAAATCATTCTTCTCCATACCTTCATTATTTTTATCAAGATTTTGTGTTTCTCTCGTATCTTCAAACTTTCTCAATTCTTCAAAGGATAATGTTTGTTCAGTCAATGGAGCAAAAGCCTCCGCTACTTTCATACCATGAATTCGTACCTCCACAATGCTGCTCTCTAATCTTGCAGTGACCCCTTGGACTAAAATTGGAATGACGCTTGTAGAAAATGACGATGCTATTCCATTATCATTACTAATCAGTGATAAGGTTTTTAAAATGAAGTTTGTAACATGATTTTGGACAGAGAGATCTGTATGATGCACGAATGTGGCCTGCGACCATACCGCCATTATTTCTTCAAGATGATTTAAGTACTTGCTTTGAGAGAATACATATGCTTGTTCGTTCTTCGCATTTGTATGAGCAATCTCAATTTGGTGTGAACTATTTGTTTGCATAGCGTAATATAATAACAAAGCGATTGACCATGAAACCGTCACATCTGCACAATCCGATGGAGACGCAGATAAGAGAAGGTAACGAACTAATTTTTCCCTGATGCTTAAATTGGACTGACATATCTTGAGACAAAATATTTTTAAGAAAGGAACCATCTTTTTGAACTTTTCTCGAGAATTATTCTGCATTGGCGACCTCAACTTCGTCAAAACAATATTATTGTTCTCAGATGAATCAAAACTAGATATATGCATTCCGTCTTTGGAATTACAGTGTGCTGAAATGCAAAATATAAAAGACCGCAAGAGGGAAATACTTTCTCTAGGGCTAACCAGACTAGTGATTGTTTTGCAAATAAAGCACTCGTATTTGTTTTTCAAGTCAGAATATTCTTGGCTGTTTTCATTTGTTGCATTTGCATCATTTGCTTGTGGCGTCACATTTATGAAAAATTGAAATAAAGCATACGATACATCATTTGCACCTCCATGACGAATAATTAAATGAATGATCGATTGAAGAAGTTGCTCCATATTCAAAATCTGATCGCTTTCATCGACATCAAGTCCTAGATATGATATGTTCCTCTTTGAAGCATAGAAAAATGCAGCCGTTACACAATGTAAAACTCTCTGGAAATAATGTGTCCTTGTTGCCCACAATGGTAATGAAGATGCTAATTTAGATAAGTGCAGAGCAGACGCTATTCGTATCGGTAGAATTACAATTATACGTGCTAATTCGTCCATTATGTGTCCATTTTGACTCTCCATGTCATTTTCTTTATCTCTGTTATCGATATTCCTTTTCGGGTCTGTAAACTCATTAGTCAACTGATATATTAATCGAAATTTTTCGCTTCGGGATTCGGCATTATTAGAATGTTGAAATAAATAATCTATATTAGTAGATAGAGACAGCGGTACGAATATTCGTTTCATGGTTCTTATTGCAAGCAGAACGCTATAGGGTGGAACCGGATCTATTTTCTCAATTGCACCAGAAGAAGCTACCTGAACTAAACATTGATTAGCACACAAAACCATATTTTTAGCTCCACACAAATCAAGGCATTGATCTAAAATTAGATTCACTTCATTTTCAGTTGAAGACGATGATAGTAAGGAGAAGGATTGCGTTGAATTTTTTTCCGAAGTAAGAGATGAAGATACGATTATGACGCGATCAAGATTCAGGAGTGATGTTGCAATCCGCATTCGAATCGTAGCGATATCTTCATCTTCGATCTCATTTATTTTTATGTCTTTACCTTGATGATTCACATGGCTTTCCAATTTGAGACTTTTTAACAACTCTACTATCTTTTGTAGGGATTTTATAAATGGCTTTTGATGCAATGCTGTTTCATGGACTTCATTCATAAGCTTAGTAGCTAGTTCGGAAAATGCGATATTTTTATCGCTAGTCATTTCGGTAAATGCAGAAAGGAAAAATAGCAGTTTTGAATTTTGAGCTTGGGAATAATATCAATTTAAAGGAGCATCGAACTGATCATTATTCTCTTGTTCCCTGGTGAACAATTGTTTCGATGTGTCAGCAGCAGTTTATCTTGAACAAAAGCTTTTCTCTTCAGAATGAAACCTAACCCTAGCTCCAACCCTAGCAATAATAAAATTCTCTACAGGGCCAGACGTAAGAATTAAAAGAATGAATAAAATACAGATCCGATTATATGCCGCACGGGGGAGGTACAGATACATAATAGTTATTTTCGCACACAGGTGGAATATAGTTTTTTTATTCTTCGAGTCTGGCAGGGTAAATTGAGCGCGTAATGTGTGGTTTACTTTTTCCTAGGGATTCCTGCCGATTACATGGAAAAAGTGATGCTCGCACCACGGTGGAAATAATAATATCAATTTTGCTCATTTGGTCGTTTGCGCCCAACTAGAACCCTCGCAATTCTTCAACAATGAGAAAAGCATATCTTCTGCTACTTCCTCTAATGGCATTCGTTGCCATTTCTACCATACTTAACTTTTTATCCTTGAAGATTGTTATTCAGAGTAAAAATTTAAAAGATGAGAAGCAGCAATATATATCTGAAAGTTCTTTTTATGACAAATATGATCCAAACTTTCTTGACTATTTCGAAGAAAGCAAAATCCGAGAAAGGAAACCCTATTCTTCATTTCTGAAAGGACCATTGATGGACTCATGCTCAAAATCTGATAACTTGCACACTCAGCTTTCAAATAATTCCACTCAATGCGAACAATATAAATTACCACTAAATGGCTTTTCTCGTATTGAAGATGAGTGCTTGCCCAGAATAGTGTTATTGCCTTCCCATCCTGTCAGTGGCAATGGCCTCACACGGAACCTCTTTGAGAACATCACAAGTCTGGTTTCAACGAAATTATTTCGTTTTGGCAATAAACCTAAGGGTGACACACTTTTCTTTCGCGTAGAAAGAATGAGTTGGGATATCTATGGTTCAAAAGATCAGGTATGCATTAAAGGTGGTAAAGTACCATCTCAAGGCCGTGTGGCTCTCACAAAAACACATTACCCTGGTCATAAAAAAAATGCATTTAATGAGTTGCACCCTTCATTCATCAATGGTATTTCTCAAAAATACGTCTCGCATGTGGTACGTTTAGTGAGAAACCCAGGAGATCATATGATTAGACAAATTATGAAGTGGAACAAAATATTCGACAAAAATAAATGCGAGAAAATATTAACAGGCAAAATGTTTGAATGGAAATTCTTTCACACTTTCTGGTCAAAAACCTATGATCCTCTGAAACCTCGAATGATTTTACATTATGAAGTACTATCTGATAAAAGCAAAGCTGTTATTGCAATGAGAGAGCTCCTAGACTTCATCGGTGAAACGGAAAGTGAAGTAGGCACTCTGGAAGCGAAAGTGCACGATATTGTAAAGGAGCCAAGCTATGAGCAAGGGACCCTGTTGACAGAATACTGTGGGATTGCTACTGCAAGAAAAGTGCACGAGTACACGGAAACAATAACGGCAGAAATGGGATATAGATTTAACTTTGAGACAGGAAATTGGTTCTTAGATCTATAGAAAGTAAATTTTTCTCTGAGTTTGTAAAATATGCATAATATGCATTGTATGAAGCAAAATGGATTGAAGAGTTTTCACGATTGTGGAAAAAGTTATGAACAGTTTTGAGATGAGATGTACACCATCAGGACTGGTCCACATATTGGCGTCCCCTTTCGATTGTGAAAATTTTGCTAATAGAGTGAAAAAGTTTATTATGGCGATTTGATGAAATTTGTTCGAGGCAATGCTTTATTCTTTATTGATTTGATTGAGATGACGCCATTGGCGTGATTTAATTTCCACAGATATTTTTGGTGTTCCCATTCTGTGATATTGACTTCAACAAGACGTTCTTTCCCTAAAATCTCCAAACATTGTGGAGTTGTAGTGTACGGAAACGAATTGTAACAAAATTTGAAATTAAATATAACTTTGTTTTTTTATCATACAAATCAACTGATAACCATAAAGGAATGCCACTTCAAATATTGTTTTGTTGTAAATTTATTTTTGTGAGTCTTAAGCTTCAAAATGGCACGCAGATCAAATTAGTAACTGGATTTCGCCCAAGTGCGAAGCCTATTTATCTGATGTAGGGTTATGTTATGTTATGTTATAATCGCTATATTTATCGTGTTATTACTTAATCGTACTGTGACGTAGTAAGAAGCTGCACGTCCCACCCCGACAAGAGTTCCGGCCGAATTTACATTCGGGTCCTCGAAGGGCTTGCGTGCCAGTGAATACGCGGAACTTATCTGATGTAGGGTACCAAGAAGATATATTTGGACCAAGAAGCCAAATTGGTAACCGGTGGGTGGAGCCACAAGTCGAACCATATTTGAATAAAGAAGGTACCACGAAATTGGTGGCACCTCGAATAGAAAGTGGTCTAGTAAACTATCTAACTAAACAAGTACGAATAATGTTTCCACATGCGTTTCGAGTCGCAAAAAATGCTCTTAGTTCGCCACTATTCACAATCAAATGCTGTAGTGAATATATGTTTTGTGTATTTCTGTTTGAAACTAATTAAATAGCGTAGTTACATAGGACTTAAGCTTCAAAATGGAACCAAGAAGAAGCAGCTCGACAAAAAAGTTATTTCCTTTGGTAACTCAGGAGTGAATCAAAAGATAAGTCATACTTAGACTTTTTGAGCCATAATTAATAGTTGAAGTTTAAAGAGGTACCGTACCAAGAATAAATTGGATTGACCAAGAAGTCAAAATTTTTAATCTCTGAAGCTCTTTTTTTGTCTCCTTGATACAAAAAATCAAAATACCTATTCAAATTTTCATCTTTTTGGGAGGAAAAAGAAGCATTCTTTAATATACGTTTTTCTCGTAAGTGAATTTTGGTATTGTTTATGTAGAATGTATCCATTTTGGAGGTTAATAAAAATCACCCATAAATTATACTTCTATATTTAAAAAAAGAAAAAGAAAAAATATTATGACGATTATTCAGAAATCTTCAATACCAACCAAGGACACAGAATTCATTGCAAATGAAGCTATTTCCTTGCAAGAATCTGACCCAGATTTGCAAGAAGAAAGTTCAATTTCTCTGAAGAATGGCGTAAATACTTTGACAGCGAGATATTCTCAGAAAACCACGAACTCTAGTCCAAAACCTTTTATTTTCGTACCTCTGACATTGGACGGTAGAACTCACATAGTAACAAAGGAGACGATATCCCTTGTTGATGAAGTCCCATTAAAGGTTTTGAAGCAAATGACTGAATTTTTTTATGAAAACGCTTTTCTCGATCATACATTGGATAAATTTATAAGGTCTCATAGTGATCCCCATGGAGCTAGGTTTGCGAAATGGATTCATCAAAAGTTAAGTGGGTCAAATTTATGGGACAAAGACAGAAAGCATCGTGACAAAAATCCTGTGAAGGTGGCGGGTGGCAGATATGCTGTAGTTCACGATAGAAGTTCAGCTCATGCTGCTGCGTGGAATAGTCCTAAACGTGATAAGAACGAAGTAGGTCGACATTTTCAGTTGGATGAAAGTAGAGTGTGGATGAGACTTCATTTCTGGGCTATGCGGGAAACAGGATTGCTTGAATTATCACCATCGTTTGCGGATTATTACGTGCGATTTATAGGTCACTTTGTTAGAGTATATGAAAATTTAGCACCCTTGTTTGCAAGAGACAGTTTTCGATGGTCTGAAAATAAAGAAAACATCAAAAAATATAAGAAACGTGGTAGAAAAATGAAAGATGTTATAGGTATATCTATGAGAACAGCTTTGGCTCAAATCCCAGAGGATGAGGCGAATGACGTAGTGTGGCCTTACAATAAGATACAAGAATATTCAAATGGCAATGAGAGTTGGTGATCGTAAATTAAGCTGAATTAGTACAAAAAAATGTCTGTAGTGTTTTCAATTTGTTATGTAATTTTGTAGTTTACTAGTCTGATCAAAAGAGATTTTAGGCAAGAACTGGAGTTCTCGACGTCGCATCAAGTAATTTATTTTGTTTCACCCTCCATAAAATTTTTGAGTCTTGCTTATCAAATGTGTATACCAGGTATTGAATTTCTGTACTTTTTTAGCTTAATATTCTCAGTGAAGTCGTTGAAACCAAAATATTCATCTGTGCTGTGTCTCACCAGAAAATGGTGAGATCTAGGAATGTTCTTCCCATGCATAAAAAAACTGCAATCCAGAAGGGATATGGTAATAACCTTTTGTCTCAGCATAAAAGAAGGAGACACAGAAGACGGCGAAAGCGTGTGTCCAATAACGACGCATCATGGGTACCTATTTTGTTGTTTTGTTTATTTCTGTGCTATTTGCTACTCCGAATCTCATCTTTGGCTAGAAGATATGTGTCTAGGTACAAAAGTAGAGGCCATGCTGTAAGAAAGCCTCTTAATCCCATCTATGTAGAGAATGAAGAAGAAATAATTGATATCTTGACATCGGTAATTGATTCAAAGACAACATGGCCAGTATCTGTACGAAACGAAGAAGATTCATTCGAAATTATAACCCATCCAGCTGATGAGGAAATTGTGCTAAGCGTTCCAAAATTTTTCATCGATATGCCAATAGGCGATGGAAACTTGATGACAAAACGAATAACGTCCAAAATTGGATCTCATTCAAAGGAAGAGGGGCGACTGAACGATTCTCCAAATTCAAGAACTATATTTGTGATGGTTGCGTCTTACAGAGACTGGCAGTGTCGGTAAATATTTAATTTTCATTTTTTTCCATTTTATCATACCAACTCAACTTTTCTAATTGGCTGTTCTTTCATTTTTTGGACCTTTCAATCCTCAAGCTTCACTGTGGAAAGTGTATTTGAAAGGGCAACCTTTCCAGATCGTATTAGAGTTGGTAAGTTTATCATTTTATGATGTATCCGATTTTTAAAAAAATACCTCACCACATTCACAATTATTTTAGCTGTTGTGGATCAAATTGAGGCGGACCTAGATCCATCATGCGATGTTCCAATTTATGATTGTGCTGTAGATCCTGAGCAAGCTTTATGCAAATATCGTGATAAAATAGATGTCTATGAAATGGAAGCAAATCTTGCAGTTGGTCCAATATTTGCTCGTCATATTGGAAATCGAATGTACAGAGGTGAATATTATGCACTTCAAGTGGATGCACATGTGACATTTGTTACTGGATGGGATGTTAGTCTAATAGAACAGCATATAGCAACAAATAACGAAATGGCTGTCCTCACAACCTATTTGACGGATGTGGAAGGTTCCATAGACCCAGATACAGGAAATTCCTTAAGAACAACAAGGCCCATAATGGTAAGTGATATCAATTGTATTGATATGCTATTATTATCTTGTTGGTTCGTTTTTTTTCATTGTGAGAATTCGTTTTTTCAATTTACCCTTTTTTTCAGTGCAATACTAATTATGAGGGGGATGGACATCAAAGACGACTTCGTCACTTTTCACAGCCCGAAACACAACCATTCATAACAGGCTCACCACAACTTGAACCATTTTGGGCTGCTGGTTTTTCATTTTCAAGAGGACATTTTATTATCAACGTTCCGTATGATCAACATTTGCCAATGGTGTAAGTGACTGTAAATACTTTTAACATATTGTTATGAATGTCCAAGCTCTCATGAAAAGAAAAATATTTTTAACATAGATTCCAAGGTGAAGAAATCTCCATTGGATTAAGAGCCTTTACTTTCGGATACGACTTTTATGCTCCTGAACATAGTGTATGTTTTCATGCATATATAAAAAATGAAAATGATGGAATAGTTGCCGTTTTTACGGAGCATGCTAATTTATATGAAGGGTAAGTCAAGTTGGTTAATTTTTTTAATCTCAATTCAAACACAAACGATAATTCTCATTGTGAATCTTATAATAGAGTGGAGATGAATTCAATGACTAGACTTCTAGGTATAATAGAAATGGATCCAGACATCGTTTCTTTGTCATGGAAGCAGGATGAGGTATGTAGACCGTGATCCTTGTCATACTCATCTTTGATAATATTCGTTTGAATAATATAGTTCAATATTTTCTTTCGTTATCTCTGTCTCTTTCTTCTAAGCTTGACAAATATGGAATAGGGCAAGTTCGTGAATTGTCCAAGTTTTTCACAACCTATGGGATTCATGTACAAGCAAAACGATCAGAACGACTTTTATGTAATTTTGTAGCTCCTGGGAAAATGCACAACATGTTTACCCAATATTTAAGAGACGATGGTATGGGCATCAATTATGATCAAATTAAATATCGCTATCATGAACTTGCTACCATTCATGAATGAATTGGAAGATAACTCGGAGTGACAAAAAGTAATAGTCAGGATTGAGGATGAAATGAATATGATAAAATAAGATCCTAAATATATATTGCTTCATTGCTATGTATCTTTATTTATTAATTAGCAAAGAAAGTCACTTTCAAAGTGCTACATTCTATCATTTATTTGGGTGCTTTCATCATTTCACCAGTATAGACATCCATTAATTGGAGAGCTGTAGAACGACGATTAATTTCATCAAAGTTTACCTTCATCTCCAACTCTGTTCCAACAGGTGAATTCTCCGATTTCTCCACTCCATTACAACTTGGTTCATGGATAACGCCTGGTAAGGAAACTCCTGCCAGTCTCAAAATACTTTTCAAAATATACGTCGTTTCCGTGGGGCTTGTAATCCATACACTGTATTCATAGAAAATACAATCAAAATGATAAGAACAGTATCACAAAAATTCGATTCCAAAGAGAAAAGGATACATACCATGGACAACAATCACGAGCAGCATAATCATTTCCAGTATTTAAAAACTGATCCCCAATGTGTAACGTTTCAGCAGCTTCAATCCCTAAATACGACTGTAATATCTGTACACCTACACGTTTATTCCCAACATCTACCCAAGCATCACTTCCACCATTGAAAGCACAATAGGGAAGAGCAGAAACATTTTGTTTTTCAAGTTGTTCTTGGACACGTAAGACAGTTTCATCTAAGGCTTCTCTTGGTATTTGTTCATCAATTTGAGGTATTAATCCTACAGATCGTTTTTTACGAATGATTCGAGCATTTAATTTTTGATGTCGGACGGAGGTTTGAAAGCATTCTTCAGAGATATCAAGTAGATGATTTACGGATATGGCATTCCAATTTGCGGGAGCTTCTGGAAGAAATTTTGTAGATGTGATCCAACCACCAGCTCCATATTCTTTGACGGCATGGAGTTTGAAATCAGATCCCAACTAGAAAAAGGACATTGTCATAATCATAAAGTATTCAAATTAGTACATGTACACCATTTTCGACGCATAAATTCAATTCAATTCAACTCAATTCAACTCAATTCTACTCAACTTACATTCAAAAGATAATTACACTCCCCACCAAATAAATAAAACCGTTCACAATCCTCTTTTGGCAATCCCTTCGCTTTGAAAAACGATAGCAAACCACTCAGTCGTAATTCATACTTTGCAGTTTGATATTCATATCCTGCCGCAGTCACGACTGCCACAGAGACACCATGACGAAGGAGCAAATACAAATAGGTTGCTAATTTTGGATTAGAATCAAAATTAGCCCCATCACTGTACAATGTTTGATCTCCATCAAAGGAAATCATTTTTGGTCCTTTGAATGTTTTGAGGGGTAACACAATATCCTTCTGTTTTGAAGGACTACTTGACATTAGCACTTTGGGTGGACGTGGTGATGGAATTTCTTCCATCCCTTCCTGAATACTCAACTTTTTCAAATCTTCTCCAGTGGTTGCGGTGGTAGTAGTAGTATCTAAACTCAAGTCCAATGGAGGTATCTCCGCTGGATTTCCTTTCGAAAAAAATAAGGACGGCGAGTCATTTATAGAAGACCATCGTTTGGCGGCTTGATCGTCTTCCTCATCGGTTTCATAGTCCTGTTTGTTCGAGGATTCAGTAGGAAGATTGGGAACAAACAAACTATGTCTATTACCTCCTCCTCCAGCACTGTGCAACGCCATAATTTGGGCCAAATTGCAAATATGCCTGATTTCATTAAAGGATATACAGACATGTTTTCGAGCTGTGATTCCATATTTGGCATTGTAGGCTTCAAATGCCCTTCGCAATGGTAATCGAGTATGAAATGTGCCCACTGTGGGTACCAGTTGTTGTAAACGGGATGGCTTTGTTGGGAGGATGTTGATGGAGGAGACGGAAAGTGTACTTGGGTCATTGTTTTCATTTGACATGGCACGATGTTCCTCAATGAGCATTTCAAAATGACTAAATGTGTCAGCTCCAGTGGAATCTAAGGCATTCAAAACAAAGCTATGTGTCAGCATTTGTTTCATCCTGTTAGATTGACAGAAGGAAGAAGTGTCGTTATAGATCATGTCAGATGAGATTTCATAGGAATGTCCAGGAATCCTTTGAAGCACACTTTGGTGAAGACTTACCATTCAATCAAACCATCTCGTCTGTGGGGTGTCAACAAATAATTTCTACGACGTGACGAGAATGACATTTCTGAATTGGATAATCGCAGGCAATGGATTCAAAAATAGATGTTTTCCTTTCAAGTTCTTTGTAGTATAATATCTGGAATAATGAGTTAGGCGCACCAACTTGCAAAAATAGAGAGAGAGTCTTTCACTGCTGTGACTGTTGTTGTTTCATTGTTTGTGCGAAGAATGCAGATTTTCAAATAAATTCGAATCCAAGTCTTTCTTGAGAGATTCGAATTGTTTTTGGATTGACACCATCATTCCCACTATGGCATTACGTATGTAGGCATTTTTGAGAATTATGCTTCCACATAGGGAATGGTTACGTACCATACTCCAAGAACAGAACCTTTCACGTCATTGACTCCCCTACTAGTCTACATACCGTATCCTTGAACTTCTATAGGAATATAGATACGTCATGATGTCTACGCAATGCACTATAAGAACATCCGGAGAATCTTCTCTACTTCCCCATCTAACAACATTCTCTTTCATCAATACTGCAGAGGGATTGCACAAAGAAGAAGAACGATAAATGTTCCAAAACGAACATGTACTTTAGGAATTTTCCACCCAACATGGATTCTCCATGTTTTTTGTTTTTTTTGTTTTTTTGTTTTGGAAAGAAGATTTTGAGTCATTGGATATCCTTCATTGCAATGCCTATACCATGAGATGAATTCATTAGTATGTAGGTATCTTCTTATATTAAGTTGATCATTAGGATACATTCTAACAATAATTCCAAGGTTTTCACAGTAATTACTATCGAAAACAACGAAAAGGAATCTTTGACCAGACGACACTAGAGTCATGGTATCTTTTATCCAGGGTGGATGATATTGAGTTTCTTTTGTGCGATAGTGGAATTATGCAAAAGATGATGCCAATCCTTTCGTTTATTTTGATACCAAGACGTGGATGTCATCCAAATTCAATATTTGTTTTGATGGATATCGAATGTAGGTATACCGATATCTACAGGAATGGTTCAGTGTAAGATTGGAATCCAACAAAAAAATCGAATTTCAACAGAGAAATGTGATGTCATTCAGATAAGTTCCTCGCTGCTAACTTTTCGGAGTGAAATGAAAAATACATATCTTTTGTTATTGCGACAAGAATTTGAGTTTGCCTCAATTACTGAGAATTTACAATAAAGAAAATTACTATTACAAAGCTGTGCATATCTTTTTTTTCTAATC
>Ga0209092_10001069_pt1 | contig 27566 bp, 21 predicted proteins | sample FraStrMetagenome_FD_187446 | JGI IMG/M metagenome (GOLD analysis project Ga0209092, IMG submission 187446) | Marine eukaryotic phytoplankton communities from Arctic Ocean - Fram Strait ARC3M Metagenome (SPAdes) (version 2) | ecosystem: Environmental > Aquatic > Marine > Oceanic | place: Fram...
CAACCGGTGATCAAAAAAAGAAGGCCCAAAGCGGCCGCGGGAAGTGCGATTGAATCCATCATTATATAACCAACTCTACTCGTAATGAAGTAGTTGCATCAGTAACCCCCGACCCCATTATCACCGAATCCCCGCATCCCCGTATCCATTCCCCCACCTGTGACGGCCACAAAATCAGAACCGCACCCATCATCGAAACCGGTAAATTGCAAGCAAACCAATGTCATGAGGAATCTGCTTGCCCTCCTGCTTTTCGTGCCCAGCCTTTGCCTCGCGCAACTGCCACAATTTGTCTCTGAAACTGGACTGATTGGGTGGTATCCGCTTGACGGTGACATTATCAATGCGGCAAACCCCGATGAGCCTAGCATCTTGACCGGAGGGAATTTTGTTCTCGGACAAGATGGCTTTGCAGAAGGTGCATTGGAAATCACAAATGGGTCTTCGGCAGAAATCCACCCTGAGATTGGCACCACCGAATCTTTAACAGTGAGCATGTGGCTCAATGAAGACACCAACTCGGGCAACTCAACAGCCCTCTATACAGCCCTTTATCTTGGGCAACAAGGCTTCGATGGTGATACCACGAAGAGCCTGGACATCACCAGAGACCGGATTAACCACCCCGGCAATGGACGGCTACAAGCCAACCTGAATTATGATTTTGGTACCGCCGGCTTCGATGAACTTGATGGAGGCTGGGTGCATCTTGTTTCCGTTTTCGATTCAGGTTTGCTTTCAACTTATCGCAACGGATTCCTAATGGAGTCAACGGTGTCATCAGTCTCGGGTATCAGCATTACTGGCGCCTCCTTTTTAGGAGCTGGACACGTTGGGAATAGCACTGAACCATTCAATTTTTGCCATTGCGCTCTCGACGATGTGGGCATCTGGAATCGAGTGCTGAACGAAGCAGAAGTTCAGGCCTTGTTCCTTGGGGCGCCAATCGAGTATGGCTGCACCGACCCCGGAGCATGCAATTTCCAAGATGAAGCCAGCGCAGATGACGGGTCTTGCGAATATGGCTGTCTGTTCTGCGGCGAAGGCACGGTATGGGACAGCACCCTTCAACAGTGCGTCAGTATCGCGCCACCTTGTGCACCATCATGCGGGCAAGGCACGGTGTGGGATCCAATTAACGAGGAGTGCATCATCGCCATCCCCGCCGACCTCAACTACGACGGATGCGTAACGGTAAATGACCTGCTTGAACTGCTGGCAGTTCACGGCACCTGTCCACCCTATCCCGAGTGGCCGGACGAGCCCACCGACACCACCTGGACTTGCGGCGACCCCATCACCTACTGGGACTGCGACTACGCCACCGTGCTCATCGGCGACCAATGCTGGTTCGCAGATAACTTGAGAAGCACCCAGTATCAGACGGGAGACAGCATTGTATTGTGGGATTATGAAGGAGAGGTCGACACATATGGCCTAGGTCATTACACATATAAAGACCTCAATACTGCCAATGCAGACACGTTTGGCTTGCTGTACACTTGGCACGCGGCGACCCACGAATTGCAATTATGTCCTACGGGATGGCACACCCCCTCACAGCAAGAATTCCAGAATCTCATGAACGCGACGGACGTCATTTCAGGAGACCTAAGTTCAACTGCTCAGGTCACCGCATTACAGTCTTCCTCCATCTGGACACTTGGCACAGGGAGCAACGCGACCGGATTTTCTGCGCTGCCCGGCAGTCAAAGAACACCGTGGGGCGGCTTGGGCTACGGCGACCAATACGAAGAAGCTTTCTGGTGGACCTCAGACCAAGACGGGTTTGATTTTGTCAATCTGTCTCTAGCGGAGCCGCTTAACGGAGAAGAGAAACAAATCAAGTTCGATACTTGCGACAACCCCAACGACGCCATGTCCATCCGCTGCATCCAAGACTGAATCATGAAACAACTACTCAACTTCCTGCTCTTCGTGCCGAGCCTGTGCCTCGCTCAAGCACCTGAGTACGTTTCGACTGACGGACTTCTTGGCTGGTACCCATTAGATGGAAACGCCCTCGATTTGGGACCGCTGATGCTGGATGGCACCGTCAATGGCCCTGTGGTTTCAGAAGACCGGTTCGAGCAACAGGCAGCTTTGTTCTTTGATGGACTGAACGACCACCTGTCTTTGCCACAATTCACCATTTCAGGGGATGATCCGAGAACATTCTCGTTTTGGATCAAGGCACATTCCAATGAAGGAGGCGGCTATGCTCTTTCATATGGTCCTGAATTCGTGGATGGAGGTTGTGATGCCGGAAATCACCTTGAGGCGCAGCTGGGAGACTGTCAAATGTCAGGAATCGGAATCAATGTGAATTGCACACAAAAACGTGCGGAGACTCCAGAAATATTAGATAACGCGTGGCATCATATCGCCATGGTATATGCAGAAGGTGGACTCAGCGGGGTCCAATTGTGGCTCGATGGCAGCCTTCTCCCTGAGCCCACTTGTACGCAAGGTTCGTTCTCTTCATCTCTAAACACGTCTAACCAATTTGGTTTAACCATTGGACGGAGGAATTATGATGCCTATCCAGGTTTTTTCGGCGGCTCGATTGACGACTTGGGCATCTGGAATCGAGCACTCACAAATGAAGAAATTCTCGCGCTTTACGAGGCTGAAGCAGACGACCCTATTTGTGTTGAAATCAATCCAATTGGCCCAGATACAATCCTCCAACAAACAGGGTCACCTGCTGTTATTGAACTCAACTTACCGAGCAGCGACCTGGCTATTCAGGAGGAGTGGTACAACACCTATTCGGCCAATGGCGCTCCAGGTGGCTTTGCTCGCGCATTCATTCGCGGTGACAGCATTTTCATCGCAGGAGCAACTTGGCCAGGCGGAACGACAGATCAGTTGATGACCTGCATTTCATCCAATGGCGATTTGATCTGGCAGAATGTGAGATCTCCTGGAGGTGACCATGATGGTTTTTATTCCGTTTGGGTCGACGAAGAAGTAATATTCTTAGGGAGTCAAAATGCCCAAGGCACGAGCTATTTCGATGCTGCATGGGTAACAACCGATCATTTTGGGAATGAGCAATCCTTCCATTTCGCCCCTATTGGTGGCACATCATTGGCAACGGAATTGCTCAAGCTGGAGAGCGGAGCCCTGGTCGCTGGCCATTCAAAATGGCCAGAAGCATCGGTGCTCTTGATCAACGAAAATCATACAGTCGCTGGACAAACACCTTGGCTCAATACCGGCATGTATGGCAACCCAAGTTTGACCCTGTCCGATGAACCCGATGAATTCTTCATGGTCGCCGCTGGAAGCAGCACACAAATTACCATTCGTAGATACAATGATGGCCTTGAGGAAGTTGAAAATTTGGACGTCACCATTGAATCAGCCGTCAATATTTATGATGCGACATGGCATAACGGAGTTTTGTATTTGGTCGGAAAAACAGTTGGAGCCGATCAGCGCGGCTACATATTAAAGGTTGATTCAAGTGGAGTATTGGTGGAATACACCGACCCCAGTTCATCTGCATTTTATGCCATTCACAAGGATCCTGATGGACAACTCTGGACTATCAGAACCAACGGAGTGAGCCCTGCGCATGACTACACCGAGTTGGGGAGAGTTGATCAGGAACTGACATTTACTTCGGAAATTCTTCTACAGGATGGTTCCCCCTTCGTGCCATACAGCATCACGGGAGGCTCACAGGGATTATACATCATGGGCACTGATGGCTCCGAATATTGGCAATCAAATGCCCCCGCAGTGTCCAAAGTAAAGTACAGTGCAAGCAGCAGTGATTCACTCATCGTGACTTGGTCCAATGGCGCAACTGCATCTACAATAGAAGTGGAATTTGATGAGTCACAATGGCTCACGGTCAACTTGCAACTTGGTGAATGCAGTTGGCTGGATTCCGTCTATGTCGAAATCCCAATTGAAAACTGCCCAGACACTTCATACACCTACATCACTGCTTGCGACAGCGTCGTTTGGAATGGGACGACTTACTTCGAAAGTGGAACGTACTCCTGCAGCGACGAGCCCAGCAGCAATTATGCCTTGAGCTTTGACGGGGTGGATGATTTCATTCAACTTGGTAATGGTAGTCTATTGCCGAGCAATTCGATAACGATAATGACCTGGTTTAATTCATCAGGAGTAACATCAGGAGCCGATGATATTTTCGTTTCAGATGTGAGCTGGTCAACCTATACAGTTCGAATGAACGACGCTGGTCATATTGGCTGGAGAATTCAACCAAATCCGGGAAGTGGCGGCAATGTGACGAACGTTACAACGCTAGGTAATGGTGTCAATTACAGCGACAACAATTGGCATAATCTGGCATGCACCTGGGACGGAAGTCATATGAATATGTTCATTGATGGCAATCAAATTCCTTCAAATCCAATTCCTACGAGTTTCAGTACCGTTGGCTTTACAAATGACAATGCTACAATTGGGGCATACCCAACAACGAATGAGGAGTTTTTCCATGGACAACTCGATGAGTTCCAAATTTGGAACACCGCACTCACCGAATCTCAGATTCAACACTACATGTCTTGCGCGCCCTTGGGCAATGAACCTGATTTAGTAGGCTATTGGAACTTTGACGAAGGCAACGGAATCTATGCACAGGACCAAACCTCAAATGGCAACGACGGCAACATAACTGGAGCGACTTACATCGCAAATACGCCCACCCAATCTTGCCCATTAACCAACATAAACGGCTCCGAAAGCGCAGCGGTACTGAATTTGACAATTCTGCCCTGCGATGCCGTTTCTACATTTTGCGGAGAGGGGACAGTTTGGGATAGCCTTTTGGGCCAGTGCATCGCCTTGTGTCCTGTTTCAGACACCGTATACACGCTGCTGCCCTCATGCGGACCGGGCACCATCTGGGACCCCGTCAACGAGGAGTGCATCGTCACCATTCCTGCCGACATCAATTTCGACGGTTGCGTAACGGTGAATGACCTGCTTGAATTGCTGGCCGTTCACGGTACCTGCCCACCCTATCCGGAATGGCCTGACGAGGCTATCGATACTACCTGGGCCTGCGGCGACCCCCTCACCTACTGGAACTATGACTACGCCACTGTCCTCATCGGCGACCAATGCTGGTTTGCAGAGAACCTAAGGAACAGCTTGTATTCAAATGGCGACACAATCTCCCTTGTGCTCGACAATGACCACTGGCTTGCACTAAGAAATGATTCAACGGGTGGTACGGCATTTTACGACAACGATGAATCCAATGGCTCTGTTTTTGGTGCACTTTACAATGGCTTTGCTGTTCTTGACGACAGGAGTTTGTGTCCCGATAATTGGGGCGTCCCCGCTGATCTAGAATGGCAAATTCTCGAGACGCAGCTTGGCATGCCAATTAATCAACTGTCCACAGAAACATGGCGCGGAAATGCAGAAAATGTGGGGCAAGCCATGAAGGTCACAACGGCAGATTCACCTCCTTGGAATGGCACAAACGCCTCCTTATGGAATGGATTACCAGCGGGGTATCGTCACCCAACAGGAACGTTTAATAGTCTTGAATCAATTGGCTTGTTTTGGTCGAGAGACCTCGTACCCGGGGCAAACTCCCTTTACGCATACTTATTTGCTCGGCAATTGAGTTCCCCGCAAACTGGCATAAAGCGAGAAAGAGAAATGGCGCTTCGCGGCTTCTCCGTCCGCTGTCTAAAAGATGCTGAGTAACGAGGTTAGAAGCGGCCCCCACAATTTGATTTTGACGCTCAAGGTCCAAAGAAACCGATGTACGCAGTCCCGACGGGATCACTCCACCGTGCCACAACCCCTTGTTTTTCAGTCATTCAGAGAAAAACCAACGGACGAGGTACAACCTGGGTAAAACAATGGGGCCATCAGCCGCATTGACAGGCCCCCTGCCAGCTTCCTTCTTATAAGGCCAAGGGATCATCGCAGCCCAAATCAATTGAAGACTGTGGGTCGTTGTTCGGAAAACACTGGCCACTCAATGTATTGTTGGGCACATAACGGTGCAGTCCCGGATCATACAGGGCTTCTTGCAGAAAACGAAGAAGGCTGTTTTTCTGGTCCTCTGTGATTTCAACGGCATCGTAGTCTTGGGACAAGTAAGGGGTGACTTCTGGCTTGGCGGACATTCCAGCCAACTTGTAGTCTACGACTTCTGACAAGCTGTAAAAGGTCCCGCCGTGGCCATAGAAACGGCCATCCTCGAGGTTGTAGAGTTGGGGAGTTTTAAAGGCATACTTGTCGCCGTCCTCTCCCGTGAATCCTCCACGACCCAAGGCGGCATCGGCACTGGACATGCCATAATCTTTGCCGGTGGCGTCCAGGACTTCGCTGCTGGGCATATCGGGCATCCCGAGGGCGTGAAAGCCGCCATCGGTGAGCGCGGGTCCGTTGTGGCAGGTGCCGCACTTCGCCGCGCCGAAGAACACCATGGCCCCGTCCTTCTGGTGGGACGTCATGGCCGAATGCTCCCCGTTCAACCACCGTTGAAAGGGGGATTCGGATGCCATGATGGTCCGCTCGTATGCGGCAATGGCCAACCCTGCCATCTCGACGCTGTAGCGATTGTCCTCTTGAACATCGGGGAACGCAGCGTCGAAGAGCGCCACATACTCAGGCATGTGGATGAAGAATTCCGGCGTGGGCGCCATGCGGTGGACGGTGAGTCCTGCGATGGCCTGGGTCTCGAGTCCGAGGTAGCCGAGGTAATTGACCACCAGCGGTGTGTCTTCAGCCCACTGGGCTTCCGTACCCGCGTTGGGTCCATGGGCTCCGAACTGTCCGTTCCAGAGGGTGACCGGTGTAAAGGCACCGTTCATGGCAGTGGGGCTCCGCATGGGTTGCCGGTCTATTTCTGTGGGGTCATAATCTGGAGAGATCACCCGGCCTTCACCCCGGACACCAAATCCAACACCGCCATCGCCCAATCCTTGTTGCACACCTGCTTGGAACCCGGCCGAAGCGTGGTGACAGCTGGCGCAGCTGTATGTTCCAATGCCGACATCTTCGGCGGCATCTCTCCCGAGGGCTGTCTCGTGGAACAACATCCGGCCAAGGGACACTTTTTGGTGGGTAAGGGGGTTGTTGGGGTCTTGAGGTATGGCTGCCAGTTCCTGGGGGTCGGGCATGTGCAGTTGGCTGTACCCCTGCTGTCCGAGTGCGTCCAAGATGGTGGCCAACATTTGGGAGTCCTTGTCCTGTGGCTCTGGATTGGTGGATTGACTTGGGTTGCAGGACGACAGCAGGATGGCCGCCGATATGGTGCAAGCTGCTGTGCAGAGGGTCGATGAGTGATGGAAGTAATTCATGGTGGCAAGAACTTTGGGGCACGGGGTCAAAAGAGCCCCTCTTCTTGCTCACTTGACATGACGTAAGCAAAGGTTTCGGATGACACTTGTCATCCCCACGTCTCAAACAACAGCAGAGGTTGGTCACTCCTCTGATACGGCTTGGAGCCAGTCACCACCACATTGCCCAAAGCGCAGTCAGTGCTGGCACTCTAGCCTCCCCGAAATTTTCTTGGAATGTGCAACCTGCAGGGGTTACCCTGAACACGTCGCTTGCGGAAGGCGAAAGCGGGGTTACACCCAAAATATTTGGTCATGTTAACACCACCGCTTTTGCCTGGTGCGATGCGCGCCAAAAAAGCACACCCCTCGTCGTTCAACTTCGATAAATTGCACATGCGATGATAGACTACTTCACTTCTTGGGAATTTATAGGGGGCGTTTGGTATTGGGCCATACTGGGCAACTTCTTGCTTAAACCATTGAGCGTGGCGATCAATGAAAGAGACCGTTTATTCGATCCATTGGGCATTATCGTGATGGTCTTGTACGTTTTGGTGTGCTTTGGATTGGACTCCATTATGTACGAGGATGATGGAACGGACATCATGACTTGGCGGTGGTACCTCATGGGATTCGCCTTCGTTTGGTGGTCCTTACTCCGGTTTACGGATGACGATTACGACATCGAAAAAAGCATCGATCGCGCTTTTCCCACCGGAAAAAAGTGTCCGCGATGCAAGAACAAACTCCCAAGTAAGGACGTGACAGAGTGTCCATATTGCACCTCTGATTGAAGATGCTACCTACTTCGGTCAAGCCGACAGAACTGGTTTAATGCTCCGTTAAATGGTCTTGGAGGGGGAATCGGTAGCGGGGGCCGTAGAGGCCTTCGGGGATGCCCTGGCCCACCGAAATGGCCATAACGACGGAAGCTTCTTGGGGAAGACCGAAAAGGGCGCGGACCTTAATGGGGTCAAGGCCTTCCATGGGGCAGCTGTCGAAGCCGGCGGCTTGAATGGCGAGCATGAACTGGGCGGCAGCAAGGGCCACGCTCTTGTCGACCCATGCGGATCGCTTTGCAGCCTCCATGCCGTCCACGTTGGGACCTACCTGATCGCGGTAATACGCAGCGGTGCCTTCGTTTTGCGCCGATTCGTAATGGGCCTGCAACGTCGCCGCGCGGCGCACACAGAGGTCAGGACGGCCGATGAAAAAGACGAGCTCGGCCGAAGTGGCCGCAGCAGGCTGGGAAAGACAGGCCTCAACAGCACTTTCACGGTTTGCAGAATTTGGGCGAACCCAATGGAACTCCCAGGGCTGCAAGTTGTTGGAACTCGGAGCGAGGTGCGCTGAACGCAACGCCGAACGCATCACCTCTTCGGGAACAACGGCATCGCTGTAACGGCGAACACTTCGTCGCGCTGCTGCCAATCCCTCAAAATTCATTTCTCCACCAGCGGTGTTGATGTGTTCCGTCATGGTTGGAGTACATTTCCCGCCTGTTCTTGTTCGCATGACCCATCGATCATTCGATTTCCTCACCACCCTCCCCAGCCCATTTGACGATGGCCATGCCCTGCGCAAGTTCTGGCGCAGCACGCGGAGATTTTTCGCCTTCATCGTCATCTCATTGGCCGCCACCGTCAGTGCCTTGGCGCGCAAACTCAGCGGAGCCAACCACGTGAGCCTGTACCGACCTTACATGTGGTATTGCCGGAACATTCATCGGTTCACAGGCATTCGCGTGACCGTCGAAGGCGAGCTTCCCAACCACGCCAGTGTATTGGTCGCGAACCACAGGACCTACATCGACGCCGTCATGGTCCCTTCGCCCCACCCCCTCGTTTTTGTGGCCAAAGCGGAAGTCAAACGCTGGCCCATCATCGGCTGGGGCGGCAATGCCATCCGCACCATTTGGGTCAAACGATCCAGTGCCGAGAGCCGCAAAGCCACACGCGTGGAAGTGCGAAAGCGCATTGAAGACGACCTGTCTATCATCATCTTTCCAGAAGGCACCACCCACAGAGGCCCGGATCTTCTGGAATACAAAATGGGCATGTTCAAGATGTGCGCCGAGGGTGGATTCCCCATCTGCCCCATTGCCATGGAATACCGGCATCAGGATGTCTCATGGGTTTCGAACTCCAAATTCATCCCCCACGCCTTCAAGGTCTTTGGACACCGCTACATCGACGTATCGGTTCGCTTCGGGGAGGTCCAATACGGGGATGACCCGGTGGAGCTCCGCCAGCGATTGCGAGACTGGACTGCGAAAAACTGCTTGGAGATGCGCGCGAATTTTGATGCGCAAACGAAAGGCAGTTAATGCCAAGAAACCCAACCGATTTGGGCTCAAGCGAGCTTGTCTGGATGCTTGTCCTTGACGTGTTGAGCGATCGGCAATGAGTTGCCGTCTTCGTCGATGCGCACGAAGACCAAACGCGTGGTGGTCACCACCGCTTCTTCATGGCTGTAAACATTGAACTTTCGGGCTTCCACCGAAATGGTGATGGATTTTGTGCCAATCCTCACGATGTCACCATAAATCTTAATCAGGTTGTTCTCCTTCACCGGAGACTTAAACAACACCTCTTCCACCTTAAGGGTAACCATATTGGGGCTGTAACAGACTTCATTGACAAAGGCCACGGCCAATTCATCAATCCAACTGAGCATCGTTCCTCCGAACAAATTGTCATGTACACCCAAGTCGTGCTTCTTGCACACTTTTGTTCCTAGCAATCGCATGCCACAAAGGTCCATCTTTGCCACGTCAACTTTCGCATCATGTCCCCACGACACATTCTCGTCCGCTTCTCCGCATCTGTATTGCTCTTCGCAGCTTGTCTTTCTGGCACGGCACAAACTGGAATGGCCATCGACCACAAATTCAACGACTGGAATGGCTTTGCACCCATCCAAGTGCCTGACACGGTTGGACCACTCCAATCTGTGGCCTTTACAAGCGACGCTGAACGCATCTACTTTCGGATCAAATATGACCGACTGATTGCGCTGGACGAGGGACTGATCCCCCATGGGACCAAGATCGCAATCGATGTCGACGGCAACCCGGGATCCGGTCAGTTTGTGGGCGCATTCTCCGGCGCAGACATCGTGATCAACCTCCAAGATCGATATGTAAACCTGACTCAATCCAATGGCACCACCGAGAGTCAATCTTTGAATGCCTCCCAAGTCCGGATGGCACCTACTTATGGCGGGACAGACCATGAAATCGCCATCGACAGGTCCGTCAATGGACTGAATGTCAATGCGACCATGCGTTGGAGCGTTTACTGTTCGACTTCAGGACAACAAATCACCCCTGCAGAAGAGACTCCCCTCTCTAACGCCCCCGGTCTGGAACTCAGCGCTCCGCTAGAAAGAACGGACGATACCGATGTGCGCGTTGCTTTTTGGAACATGAACCGGCGCCTAGATGATGCCTCAGCCAGAGCAGCGATGGCCCGAATCCTCCAAGCCACGCAGCCGGACGTGATTGGAATGAGCGAAGTCGAAGATTTCTCGGCTGCCCAAGTTCAAAGCCTCCTTGACCAGTGGTTGCCTTTGGAGTCCGGCAGCTGGCAAGTGGCCAAAGACGATTGGGACCTTATGGTGGCCAGTCGCTGGCCCATCAGCGAGACCCATCCTGAAGTCTACCGACAGTTCCCTGTGGTGATCGACACCGAAGACATTTGGGGACAAAGCCTCATGGTCAGCGCCAGTCACTTAAAGTGCTGCAATGGTGCCGACCAAAGGCGGAGTGAAGCCGACGAATACATGGCCTTTTTGCGAGACGCCATGTCTCCCGGCGGCGAGGTTTCGCTTCCTCAAGGAACCCCCGTTGTCTACGGAGGGGACTTGAACATGGTGGGACCCGGAGGCGCCATGCACACCTTGCTGACTGGTGACATTTACAACGAGGCCGACAATGGCCCTGACTTCGCTCCTGATTGGGACGGAACCCGCCTACTGGAATTGCCTTGTGTGCAAACCGACGCACCCATGAACTTCACCTGGCGCAACGATTATAGCCAGTGGCCCGCCGGAAAACTGGACTACATTCTGGTGCAAGATGGCAGCGTTCGCGTACTGGGCTCTTTTGCTTTGGCCACTGCGGCCATGTCCAACGAGCGACGCGAAGCATACGGCCTGCAAGCCGGAGATGCACTGCAAGCCAGTGATCACTTTATTGTTGTGGCTGACCTTGCCAAACACGACCGTCCGGGAACAAAGCCGGTTAAAGTCAAAAAAGGCCAGTGATCAACGGGTCTCTCGGACCTGAAAGACCCGGTTGATGTTGAACCCAAAATAGAGGTCTCCATCTTGCCATCGGCCTGGGGTTTCGGCCAGAAAAGCACGTTCAAACATGCCCCGGCTGTTGGTCACGTGAAGCTGAAACACATGCCCTCCGGTCTCGATGTCGAGGCCCAAGCTCAAGGAGTTGTGAAGGCCATCTTCGATCGGACGCGGGAGCAGGTAATGGTATTCGCCATTGACCGACATTCTGCGGTTGAGCTTGTAACGGAAGCCCACGCCCAAGGTCGATACATCGTTGGGACGATCGGGGCGATCGACGAGGTTTCGGTGAACCAAAGAGGGAATCACTGCCAACGAGAATTCAGGAGACCACTTGCGCGTGATGACCAATTGGTGCACATAACTCATGCGGTGCACCCCTTTGCGTTCAATGCCGTCCTCTGGCAAACGCAAACCGTCGCGCATGGCCACGGAGTAACCGGTGAGGCTCACCGGAGACCCTCCCCCATTCATTTGCTCTAGAAAGCGCCACTTGAGGTTTCCCTCCAGCGTTTTGCCAAAGGTGGACCGGGCCACGCCCACTTGAATTCTGTCCGTGATTCCATAATCGAGGCCCATGCGCATTTGCGCATTGTCCAATCCAAAAAGGTCGTACCAACCATCACTCAACCGGCCGAAACGGTGGGCAATGATGAAGTTCATTTCTCCCTCGCCGCAGGTTTCGGGACTTTGCACATTGATGATGCGTCCGGCTTTAAAAGCCGACGTGACCACCGTGGGCTTTTCTTCTTCCCCGAAGAAGTTCATCAGATCATCCTGACCCCAAGAGACAAAGGGACTGAGCACCACTGTCAATGCCAAAGCCAACACGCCACACCCCTTCTTCATTTCAATTTTAGTTCTGCGCGCAACGTGACGCCAATGATTTCTGCAATGTTCTCCGATACCACTTTGGGAATGTCGATGTCGTGGTCTTCGCACGCCACTTCAAATTGAGACGCGACAATCCACCACTCCCCATCCCGGGTCATGGTGCCTTCGATGGCTCTTTCCTTGGCCACACCATGCATGTCCAAGGTGCCGGTTACCGTCACCATTTGCTCCCCTTCCTTGTCGGGCACCAATCCTGCAACAACACCCCGAAAAGAAGCCTTAGGGAACTGCTCCGATTCCATGTAGTTTTCGTTGAAATGCTCCTCCATGAGCGCTTTGGGAAAGTGAAAACTCAATATGGGCGCCTGGAAAGCGAGTTCGCCCGTGGCCATGTCAAAAATGGCAGACGCCGCAAGGCTTTCCGCCTGAATGTCCTCCAATGGGGTCTCCGAAAGGAACGAAATCTGGGCGTCTCGGGTCACAAAACGCTGCGCATGTCCGGCCGATGCCCACATGCAGAGTGTCAGTAAAAGTGTAAAGTTTCTCATCAATTGTTGGGTTTACCGGCTGCGATCCACGCGTTGAACCTGGCGATGGAACAGCTGTCTAATTTTCCGGATTGTGGCATCAATTCCGAATCCCCGGCATCGCGGTCCATTCGATCCAGCATGATGTCGGCAAACAGAAAGATGTCCCCGTGGTTTTCAAAACCAATGCCTGCAGAAGGCGAAGCACCTGCATGACATCCTTGGCAATGGTCCGCCACCATGGGCAAAATGTCCATCCCGTAGGAAACCTCTACGGTGCCGCAATCCAGCGGGCTGCCCAAGGTTTCGAGATCATCGTATGTACAACCGGTCAACGCCACCATGACAACCACGATACCCGCCCATTTTCGTCCGTTCATCCAAACGAATATAATTCCCCATCCAACACCAGAATCGTCCGCATTCAAAACAAAACCCATTCGCCCAATTGCAACGCACACCCTGCTCGGTCCAAGATTCAAAGCCAACTTGTCTTTGTGAACGCCCCCCTCCACATCATGCACCACAACATCGCTCCCCATCGCCCCAAAAGCTTCTGCCTCGGCCGTTTCCTGTTGATTCTTGCGCCTCTTCTGACTTCGTGCGGCCCCTTGGGATGGCACCAGGATGCCGATGGCATGCTGCACAAGTCCTTGGACGGAAGTTGGCGTGCACTCGAAACCACACCCTCAGGCGATGCCTGGCTCGCGGGGTCTACCGGCGAATGGCTGCATGCCTCGTTCGATGGCCAAACCACCACAGTGCACCGCATGGACGACCATGGCGCAACGATGCCCGACGGCCAGACACCGCTCCACTTTCGGGGCATTGCGGTCACCTCAGACGCTGTGTTGGCTTCGGCCATTGCTTCTCCCGCCTTCATTCAACGGGCCGCCATCAAAGCCAATGGGACGGTGCAACTCCCGCGAGAAAGCGTGTGGATTGAAGCGGACAGCTTGGCCTTCATGGACGCCATTCTCAAACTCGATGATCAAACGCTCCTCGCCATGGGAGACCCTCTAGACGGTTGCCTTTGCGTGGTGCATTCCCAAGACGGTGGCCGCACTTGGCAGCGGATTCCTTGTGCGCAAGGCGATGCTGTCGGTGTACCGGCGGCCCTTCCCGGAGAAGCGGCCTTCGCCGCCTCTAACGGCAACCTGTCCGCCCAAGGGGACACCGTGTGGATGCTCTCGGGAGGAGGCGCATCTCGCGTATATCGCAGCACCGACCGCGGTCAAAACTGGAGCGCCTTCCCCACCCCGTTGCTCCAAGGCGGCACCATGACCGGCGGATTTTCGATGGATTTCGCCAACGCGACACGCGGCATCATTTGGGGCGGCAATTGGGAGGACAAAACAGAGCAACACGGCCGCGGTGCCATCACACGAGACGGTGGCGAAACGTGGACACTCATTGCCGAAGGCATTGGACCTGGCTATGCGTCTTCGGTGCGCTATCGACCGGGCAGTGGCGGCATGCAACTCGCCCTTGTGGGGGCGCCACAAGGGCTCGACCTGAGTGAAGACGGCGGTCAAACCTGGCGACATTTCTCGGACAGCGCATTTTACACCGCGCGCTTCACACCCGACGGGTCCGCGCTTTGGCTGGCCGGTCAAGGAAAACTGGGGCGCATTGGCGCCCAAGAACTGGGATGGTAGTCTCGCTTAAGCTGAACGGTGTGCGACCATTCGCGTGACTTCGGCGGGTCCTTGATGGTAAGGCCCTTCGTCCAAAACCACCTTTTCCGTGGTCAAAAGGGTCGCTTTGAGCTCACAGAAATCGGCGGCCAGCATGTCTGTGGTAAAGAGCATGGGCCGAGACTTGGGGCCACCCGAACTGTGGGACAACTGCCCAGGCCCAAACCCTTCCAAGATCAACGTTCCCCCTGGTTTCAACCATTGTGCAACGCGCGCATGAAATCCTGACCGCAGTGCTTCGGACAAATGCAAGTAGCACAGTGCAATGGCATCGAACTGTTCCGAGGGCGCCCAATCAGAGGCGTCACCCCATTCGGCTTCGATGGTGACGTTCTTCTTGCTGGCGAGCGCCAACGCCTTTTGCACGCCCACTGAGGACGCGTCGAAAGAGCGGACCGACCAGCCTTGAAGGGCTGCATGCACTGCATTGCGGCCTTCTCCATCGCCCGGAAGCAGGATTCGGCCCGGCGTCAATTTGGCCAACTGCGCCTCAAAAAAAGCATTGGGCCCATAACCATAGACCATGTCCTCTGCGCCAAAACGTGCATTCCAAAAATCACCGGGAGATTCGGTCCTCATGGTCACCAAGATCGAGCGGTCCGATCAGACATTGGCAAACCAAGCGTCTAAATCGCGAATCACCTCCGAAATGTCCTCGATGAGGAAATACGTTGTTTGAATCTCCGTGGTGGTAAAGGGCGTCGTCATGACCCCCTCCATCGTGAACTTCCGCAGATCGCGGCGTCGGCCCCACGCGTGCTGGGTCTCCCCATGCGAACTCATGATGCCTGCGCCAAACGCCAGGGGCATCCCCTTTTGCTCGAGGAAACCAAATTCCACAAAAAACCAGTACAGCCTCTGCAACTCGAGCACCCGCTGTTGGTTGCCACGGAGCGCGACCCCAATCTCTCCGAACCTTTGCATGAACATGGCAAAATCCACATTCATGAGTGGCGGAACATGGCCAAAGGTGTCGTGAAACATATCGGGCTCCTCCAAATAGTCCAGTTGCTCGGGCTTTCTCACCCAAGTGGATGTGCAAAACCGGCGCTGAGCCAACAGGGCAAAGAAGTCGTCTACAGGGATCAACCCCGGCACAATTTCCAAGCCCCATCCCGTCGTCCGCTCCAACTCTTTCGACATGCGCTCCACACGGGGAATCTCCTTTTCGGTCAAGGAGGACATGCTGTCCAATGCCTGGAGATAAAGCGGTGCCGCTTTCTCCTCAAGCAAAAGGCGCTGACGGCCATACAATGTGGCCCACGTCTCGTGCTGAACCGAGGAATATAGAGACTGAAACAAAGACGCGTTCATGGTGAATTCGAATGGAAGCCTTTCATCTGTCATCCCAACACAAGCCGGCGACAGTTTCAGGATTTACTCCAATATGAGCCGAGAGGTTACAATCCCGCCTTGTTGGGTGCCCCATGCAATCGCGTGTGTGCCGCGCGACCATGCAGAAACGTCCACGCGCCAAGGCTGGATTGCGCCACACGCACCCCGTGTGTGCAACACGCCATCTGGACCGTAAACAGCATACCGATTCGCACCTTTTGGTGGAGAAAAGGTGACCGCATTCTGTGCTGGGTTTGGATACGCAGTCGACGGTGCAATGCGCGCACCGTCAATGGGCTCATCGACACCCAAGGCCACATCCCCGTTGGCAAAAGCGTACTGGCCTTTCCTCAGAAAGGACACCTTGAACACCCCGCTGCCGTTGGCTGCCGACCCCATCTGGATTTCGTAATCTGGGTACTCTTGCCAAGGGTCTGCAGGTGAGGCGCGCCACGCAAGAAAGGCGTTGAGCTCGGTCGAACCATAGAGGTCGTTGTCCAGTTCATCTTCGTCCCCTCCGCGGTACGTAAAGCGTGCGTCGAGCACCATCCCCTCCTCCGGCCAAATTCCATCTATTGTCCAGAAGTGGGTGCTGCTGATCTGGTCCATGTAAAAGTCAAAGTCAGCCGGCGTTTCGCCGGGCGCACCATCCGGCGCAGCCCAATGGTGTTCTACGCGAATCAAGGCACTGTCTCCGTCGACGATGGCATCGCAACCCATGCGCATGTCCACCCACGGCAGGTTTTGCAGAGAGCCCGTTCCCGATATCCAATAATCAAGGTCCATCCGTCCTTGGTTCAATGCTCCTTCTGCGTTCAGGGCCACAAAAGCGGGCGTCAATGCCGTGACCACTTCTGCCGTGGCATATTGCCCGCTCACCACAATTTGAGCCACTTCTCGGTTGCCTTCTGCGTCCCACACCGTGACGTCCAAAGGCTCGTTGTTGTGGTGATTTTCGCAGGCACGGAGCTTCTGCTGCACATGCAACGTGGTGATGGCACCTGTGGGCGCGCCCAAACCCGTGGTCAATGCGCTGTCGAGGACCCACGTCGAAAAACCAGGTTGGCGAATGTGGGCGTCGAACCAAGGCGTTACATCCACCCCCGTAGCAGCTTCCCAAGCGGCTTCCAACATGACGTCGTCTAAGGCACCCCCATACTGGGTGGCCAACACCGCCTGACCACCAGAGCGGAACAACTCATCCCCCAAATAATTCCTAAGGTTGTGGGCCACCGAGGCGCCCTTGTTGTAACTGTGACGTCCATAAATCTGGGCATCGGGAATCGGAGACAATGCCCAAAACCCCTCGTCGTCGATGTGGGCCTGCTCCAACACAAACAACTGATTGTCTTTGACCATTTCCACGAACGCCTCCCGGCCACTCAACCCCTCTTCGAAAAGGTGACTCGAGTATTCGGCAAACCCCTCTTTGATCCACATGTGGTTGTGCACCCGAGGCGACATCATGTCGCCCCACCAATGGTGCCCCAATTCATGCCCATAAAGGCCCTCGTTCTGAAAATTGGAGCTCTGCAACATGGCCACCGGGTAAGCAATGTTGGTCGGGTGCTCCATGGCCCCCTTCGCCGTGATCACATACCCCACTCGTTCCCAGGCATGCGGCCCCCACCAGTCCTCCAGCGCATCGATGCAAACCGGGAGGTCCACAAAACGATTGCGCATCAACTGCAGGTCGCCTGGCTTGGCTGTCAAACGGATGGGAATCTCCCCGTAAGCCCCAGTATGGACAGTGTCGAAATCCACATACTGCCCCACAGCAATGGCACTCAAATACGTGGGGATGGGCTGCTCCATATCGAATACCCTGCGCAGGGTGTCTCCTCCCAAACTGTCGGTTTGAACCAAATTTCCTTGACCGTGAAAGCGCTTCCCCCCCGCACTGGTGATGGCATAGGTGTAAGCCGCCCTTTCCTTGAATTGATCGAAACAGGGATACCATGCTTTGCCATGGTTGGGAGGAATGCTGGTCAGTCCAATTCCCAAACTGTAGATGTAATCCCCAGTGAGATAAAGCCCTCCCCAATACGGGTCGGTTCCCGGTTGGCCGTGGTAATGGACCGTCACCTCTTGTGGACCTTGGCTGACCCACCCTTCGGTTGGAGCTTGCACAAAAATGGAGTCGCCCACCTGATCAAAACCCCAACCAAGACCGTCGAGTTGAAGCGAATCCACTTCCATCGAGCCCTTGAGGTCGAACCATAAATTCTGCGCGCCCGATTCTGTGGTCTCAAATTCGATGGTGGCCACGCCTGTGATTTGGAGGGAAGATGCCGCGGTCACATCCAGTTCTAAACCATAGTGAATCACGTCGAAAGAGTCACTTCTGGACAGGGAAGCCGACATGTCAAAGTTGTCCGTCGCCTGCGCGCTACTTGCTCCTTGGTTGGCCGCAACGTTTTGCACGTGACGGCAACCGTGATGCGACAGGTCCCGGGGGAGAGATCGGCGTAGCACTGGGATTTCGGATTGAGCAAAGAGGCCAACAGAAAGCGCCGTCAGCGCCACCATCATCGTAAAGCGAAGCATGCACGGAATTTACACCCTGCCGTTGAGCTGTACCATTTCACCCAAGCGCCCTTTTTTCGGCGCCTTTGGCTTTTTTCAAAATACCTTACTTTCTTACGATGATCGGTCAAAGTATACCCAAGGCGTTGTTCTATCCGCTCATGATGTGGGCAGGGTCCGCCTTGCTCTATGCACAACCATTGGACCACCGTGCCCTAGCCGAACCCGCCACTGCCCCACTTGGCTCAGAGGCACCCGTCCCCGCGCAACAGTGGCTTGACTCCCTTGCCAAAATGCCCGAAGGCCTCATGGTCCCCGCCCATGGTGGCCTGACCCCCCAAGGCATGCCCGTTTGGACACACCAAGTTCAACGTCGCCAATGTGCAGATACAAGCTTGGCCTTCAACGGCTGGGTCAAACGCCCCATCCTGAATCCGCACCAAACACATTGGCCATTGTCTGAGCAACCAGAGAAGGCCAGCCCCGAGAACTGGGGCCCGCAAACTCGAATGTGCTACCAAAGGTTCGACAACGGTTGGCTCAGAGAACAAGTGACCTATCACGCCAATGGCCAAGTCCTGCATCACCTGCAAAGGAATGCCATCGGCCAACGGGTAGGCATTCAGCGCGTTTGGTTCAAACACGGCCTGCCCAACTGGCTGGAAAGTTTCGATTCAAATGGACAGAGACATGGCCGACAACTCAGGTGGAACCCGAACGGTCAGTTGGAGCTGGATGTGAATTTTCAACACGGCAGAGCGCTGGATGAAAAAGGGCAACCGATGCCCAAATCCCAGCAGAACAGCGGATTTGGATCGGACGGTTGTTGAATCCAATCACACACCTCCCCACTCCGACCAAACAAACACAACTTGGGCGGCCATGATGAGGAAAAAAGCCGCCGCATCCAGCCGCGACATTTTTTCTTGATTGACCCACCTTGCCAATAAGGTGGCCACCACGGGTGTCAAAATGGTGGCCACCCCAACCTTGTATGCAGGCATGATGGCATAGGCAGTGCACAATGCCCCTGACGCCAAAGAAACACCGACCCCCATGAGCAAGAGCAGGCCAAGGGGCGCCTTAGACAGGTGCAGCTGGCGACCCGCATGGCGCACATGAAAGAGACACGCGGCGGTCAAAATCGCCACTTCCACTGAAGCCGCCAAGGTGAACGCATCCACTTCTTGTAAGCTTCGCCCATAAGCGACATACCCTCTGCCCCAGCACAACACACCGAGCGCGGAAAAAATCAAGCCCAACGTCACTTCCTTTCTCAAAGTCGCATTGTGCCGAACCGCTTGAATCAAAAACACCAACAACCCACAAGACGCGAGCACGATGGCCAAGCCAATGGCTCCGGGCATGCGCATCGATGCCCCATTCAACACCCAATCCCAGCAAACCACACTCAAACCCGTCATGTTCACCACGGGAACCACCAGATAGACCGGCGCATTGCGCAGGGCCAGCGAGAACAAAACCAGTCCCCCAATGCCCGTGGCCATGGGCAAGGCAAACACGTCGAAAGCGTCCTCCCATCCCATTTGGGTTAAATCCTCGCCTGCTCCTCCAAAAAAGAAGGCAAAAGACAAAAGCAGCGCTGCACTCACCGCACTTCGGCCAAGCAAGGCCGTCCACATCGGGGATTGCGCAAGGACCATTCGCCAAAGCAAATCCAATCCGGCAAACAACAAGGCCGCTGTGATCGCCCAAATCATGGTGAGTCCTGGGTTCGAATCACACACTCGTCCAAAAACAACCAACTCGCTGAGCCAGACGCAGCATGCCAATCCGGACACGGACCTGCGTTTTTGGCCGTCATTCTCACGTACCTCGCTCGTCGACCCTTTGTGGTCCACTCTCCTTGAATGGTCGCGCGTTGTTGACGGTCATCTCGGTCGAGAACACGTGCGGTGGACGCGCTGGCCAGCTCGTTCCATTCGACGCCGTCCATGGACCCTTCCCACACCACTGTCTCGGGCAAGAAAATCCAGGCATCTTGGTAGAGATAGCTCCCCGTTTCGAGAGATGCGATGTTCGAGGCCGCGCCCAAATCCACCGTGATCCTCATGTCTCCACCTTGGCGGGCTTGCCAAGTGCCGTCTCGAAAGTCTGCAGAGCCCAATCTTCCGTCCACCAGGGCAGTTTCTCCGCCGCCAGTGTACCATGGGCTTGGGGTGTACGCCAATTCCACGTCACGAAATACCGCATCGTGTCCATCCAAAGGAACCACCTCTTCCCGGCCCGTCCACGTTCCCCTGCGGCCCACCTCCAAACGCAATGCACCCGGACCTTTCACAGAAACAGGCACGTCGGCCGTCACCGATCGTCCATTTCCGGTCCACTCCCCTCGACAACGCACACCTCGTCCCTTGGCCTCGACTGTGGCCATAAGACCACCTTGATCATCTACAGAAGTGGTCAAACCAAACGGAGGCGACTCCAAACCATAGGCCACGCCCAAGGCATCCAATCGATTGTAATGGTGATCCAAGCGGCGTAAAAAATCCGCATAGGCCCCGGATCTACCCGTGAATCCACGGCCACTCCAAAACACTTCGGCCAAGGCTGTTAACCTCGGGTAGATCTTGGACTCCACCCGTTCCTGCGGAGCATGTTCGGTCCACATGTTGCCCTCGCCACCCAAAATCCGTCCGGGACCGTGGGCCAAAGAGTCGGGCACAGGATCAAACCCGTATGCCTCTTCCATGTCGGTGCTTCGCAAAGGGTAGTCCAAATAACAATGGCTCGTGGGGGACACAATCACGTCTGCCCCCAAGTGCACCGCTTCGGCGGCGCCACCCATACCGCGCCAACTTTGAACCGCAGCGCCCTCCGGCAGCCCCCCTTCAAGAATTTCATCCCAACCAATGATGGTCTTGCCTTTGGTCGCCAAATGCGCACCCATTCTGCCAATGAACCAACGCTGCAATTCTTCCTCGTTGGCCAAGCCCTCCTCCTGCATCCGCTTTTGGCACTTGGGGCATTGACTCCATCGCACCTTGGGCGCTTCATCGCCTCCAATGTGAATGCGCGGACCGGGAAAAAGGCGGACCACCTCTTCCAGCACCGTCTCCAAGAACTCAAACGTATCCTCGTTTCCCGCGCAGTAAATGTCCTTGAACACCCCCCAACGGTGGGGCACCTCCACACTGTCCCCTGAGCACCCCAATTCTGGATAAGCCGCCAATGCTGCAGAACTGTGTCCTGGCATCTCAATTTCAGGAATGACTTCGATGTGTCGCGCCGCAGCGTACGACACCACCTTTTGAATGTCGCTCGCGCTGTATACGCCCCCGTGTTGCGTTCCATCGGCTTCGGTTCGCCATCCGCCTAATTTGGCCAAATCGGGCAAAGCGGGCACGTCGATTCTCCACCCTTGGTCTTCGGTCAGGTGCCAATGCAACACATTCATGCCATGCAAGGCCAAGTTGTCGATTTGCTTGAGGACGAAATCGACGTCCTGAAAATGTCGACAGCCATCCAACAACAGGCCCCTGTGCTCTAAATCAGGCGCATCCTGAACCGAACATGACGGAATGGAGAATCCACTGGCACATCCTGTTTCGCAGGCAACGGGGCACATTTTCCGCAGGGTCACCCATCCCCGAAACAGGCCAGCTTCTGTCGAGGCTTGGATCACAACGCCTGAAGGAGAAATCTGGAGGTGATAGGCCTCTTTCCCCGAGATGGACGACTCCAATTCAAAGCGAACATCGGGGTCAGGTTTGTCTACCCGCTCAATGCCCGCAGCCTCAAACCAAGACGCAACAACAGCCCCTTCATTGGACCAGGTTTCCGGCCAAACGAGGCTTACCTGTCCCCAACACATCCAGGAACCACTGGCTTTCTCTAAGCTTTTGGGCGCAGGAACAAGGCCGTCTAAACTTCCTTGCAACAAGGGCTCAGGAGAGCACGAAGCAAGAAACCACAAGGCCAAAAGCCCGCTGATTGGCCAAAAGGACAAATGTTGCTTCATGGCCTCAAGGTCGTTCAACCTTGCGCACCGATTGCACCAACGCCTCGACTTCCTTGGCCTCGACTTGACTTCTTTGCGGATCAAACAGCCCTTGATGCGACCGTCCTTTCTCCGTTCGACGGCAACTCGCGTGAATGCCCTCTACCCCGCAACGAATCAAGGCTTCCACATGGGCAGGCTTCACTCCGGCGCCGGCCACAACGTCCAACCCTTGCTGGACCATCGCCTGAATTTGCGCCAAACCCTCGTGTGCCTTGGCCTTGCCTCCACTGGTGAGTGCGGTTCGGACCCCGCAATCCAGCAGGGTTTGGATCGCCTGGGCGCCTGCATCCGCTTCGTCCACTGCGCGATGGAACACCAAATGCTGTATTCCAATCTGCCGTTCAAAGGCGGTCAAAAACGCCACGTCTATGGTGCCCTGAGGCGTCAGGCCTCCTGTAACAACGCGGTCGACGCCCAAGCCCAATAGGTCTTCCGCCTCCAACAACATGGCTCGTTTTTCCTTCTGGGTATAGACAAAGTCGCCCTCCCTCGGGCGCACAAGCACCCGCATTCCCAGCCCCAATGAACGGGCTTCTTGAAGGGCCACGACAATCAGTCCACGTCCAGGGGTCAACCCCCCTGAAGGCAGGTGGGTACAGAATTCAACACGGTCTGCCCCACCCTTGGCTGCCGACGCGACATCCTCAGGAGTAGAGGCCACAACCTCCACACAAACCGGGTTCAACGCCATTAGGCCGATACAGCCTCCGCAAACAGAGGCAACTGAGACATGCGGGCCTTGACCGCGTCTCCCACTTTGGAAATCACTTCGGGGTTCTCCGCATTGCACATCACCTCGTCCATCCAACCAACCAATTGATCCATATCGGATTCCAACATTCCACGGGTTGTGACCGCAGGTGTTCCCACGCGCAGACCCGAGGTCACGAATGGACTGCGGGTGTCAAACGGAACCATGTTCTTGTTGACTGTGATGTGCGCTGCACCCAACGCTGCATCTGCGGCCTTTCCGGTGATGTCCTTGTTGCGCAGGTCAATCAGCATCAAGTGATTGTCTGTTCCTCCACTGATCAAGTTGTACCCGCGGTCGGTAAAGGCCTTGGCCATCACTTGCGCATTGCTGACCACTTGTTGGGTATATGCTTTGTAGCTGGGCTCAAGTGCCTCGCCAAAGGCCACAGCCTTGGCTGCGATCACGTGTTCTAAAGGACCGCCCTGCATGCCCGGGAAGACAGCGCTATCGAGCAAAGAAGACAGCTTGCGGACCGTGCCCTTTTGAGTGGTCAAGCCCCATGGATTCTCCATGTCTTTGCCCACCATGATGATGCCCCCGCGCGGGCCGCGAAGTGTTTTGTGCGTGGTCGACGTGACGATGTGACAATGCGGCATCGGGTCGTTCAACAAGCCCGTCGCAATCAATCCTGCCGGATGACTGATGTCGGCCAAAAGCAAAGCGCCTACGCTGTCTGCAATCTCCCGGAAACGGGCATAGTCCCAATCTCGGCTGTACGCCGATGCTCCACAGATGAGCAATTTGGGCTGCTCGCGCTCGGCCGTCTCGGCCACCTTGTCCATGTCGATTGTACCGGATTCTTCCTCTACCCCATAAAAAACAGGGTCGTAGAGCTTGCCTGAATAGTTGACCGGAGAGCCATGGGTCAAATGACCCCCATGCGCCAAATCAAAGCCCATGATTTTGTCGCCCGGCTTGAGGCAAGCCAACATGACCGCACTGTTGGCGTTGGCGCCACTGTGGGGTTGGACATTGGCCCACTGTGCACCAAAAAGGGTGCACAAGCGCTGGCGCGCAAGGTCCTCTACCTCGTCCACAATGGCACATCCGCCATAGTAACGCTTTCCAGGAAGGCCCTCAGCGTACTTGTTGGTCAACACCGAACCCTGGGCCTCCATGACCTGGTTGCTGGCGTAATTCTCCGAAGCAATCAACTCCACACCATGGGTCTGGCGCTCTTGTTCCTGTTGAATCAAATCGGCAATGACGGAATCGCGCATGTTTTTTATTTATGACTCCGAAATTAAGCGCCCTTTTTGGCTGGGGATGCTCCTGGTGAACAAATCCTTTGTCGAAGTGCATCAATGGGCATTTATGGCCTCAAAAATGCAGAATGCCCCACCCCAATGACACCGTCATTCGAGCAGGGCATTCCCGTTGTTCAAGGCGGATTACTCGACCTCGACGTGAAAACCGGTGTGCATCTCCACACCAGTTCCGTCTGTCGCCTCCATTTCGAAATGATACTCTCCAACCTCAGCGTCGGCAGGAACGGCAACTTGCAAAGCGAAAGCCAATGAAGGCTCGCCCGCCACAACCAAAGATTCTGACCAAACGACCGTTTCGTCTGATTCGCGAATCAAGAGCACTGCGGCCTCCACAATTCCATCGGCGTCGGCCACGGTTCCTTCGACAGCCACTTCAGCACCGGGGGCCCACATGGGCTCTCCTTCCCAAGTCGCGGGATCGACACCGTCCACACTTTGCAAAGTGAACTCTGGAATGTGGTCATTCTCGACATGGAGCTGGGTGATCACATCCGATGCTGCGTTGCCTTCGGCATCCACCACGGACACCACGAGGTCCCAAACACCGCGGGCTTCGAGCGGGACATCAAACGAGAATTGCTCCTCGGCTTTGGTTCCACTCAAAGCACGGGTCTCCAAAACCGCCCAATCGGTGCCTGAATTCAGCACAAACCCTTCTTCTTCACCTTCCTCATGCTCATGGCCTTCTGCAGAATGCAAGTCCCAACGGACTTCACCCAATTCTGTATCGTCGCAAAAAGCATCGTGAACCGATACGCTTGTTCCTGCGTCCACTTCGATTTCGTCGAACAAAACACTGGGCAAACCCGTCAAGTTGTCTGCATCACAAATGGTGGGCACTTCCGTGTCCGTGGTTCCACAAGAGGCCAGTCCAAAGGCGGCCATAGCCACGGTCAAAACGTTGTAAATCTTCATCTGATAAAAATTAAATTGTTGTTGTTGTTTCAGTCTTGGTGTTGAGCAGCATCTCCTCCTTTTACATCCATTGTAAATCGAATGGATGCCCAACGCCCTTGGGCCACCAATCCCAAGGCGCGATACGCACTCACGTGATCAAGCCACGCGGCATTCATCACATTGTCTACTTCCAATTCAACTGCACACCTCGGCCAATCCCAGCTCAGCTGGATTCCCCACAATGAGGCGCCCGGCGTTGCCGCTTCATTCCGTGCCGTGATCCGTGCTTCGGCCAGCCATCTGTGCTTCAGTCCAAGCCTTCCATGCCCACCAAACTGGCGCTCCAAAACACTGCGCAAATCCGCGGGAGAAGTAAACGGCAGGCCCAGCCCCGTTTCCAAGGCCCATTGACCAAGCAAAGCCAACGAATTCCGGAAAACCCACTGGTTACACTCCACAGTCCACTCTCCTTCCAACCCCACACGAAAGGCGTCCTTGGCTTGGAAAGCGTAAATCTGTCCAGCATGCGCGATGGGGGCAAACTCAGCACGAGGCGTCAAATGAATGAAGCCCTTATGCAAGGCTGAAAAGCCCCGTAAATCCCAAGAAGAACGGAAGGTCGTCGCCTTGCCCAACTTGGTCAATTGCCACCTCAACTCCGCCGTCTGTTCGGGGAGAAGCTCGGGGTTGCCCTGCTCAAATCGGAAAGTGCCATGGTGGATGCCATTGGCCGCCAACGCATAGCTACTGGGCGCCCGAGAATGCAGCGCCAGCGTCCAACTTCCCCGAAGGTGAGGGTGCAAGGCCAAGGGGTGATGCCAACTCAAGGCCCCACCCGGGAAGACCCGACGGAAAACACGGGTTCTGGTGTCCAGCCCCACTTGGTTGCCCTCTGCGTTGTACAAGGGCTCGGAATGGGCGTCGTGTTCGGCGCGAATCACATCGAATCGGAACCCAATGCGTCCCTGTCCTTGCTGACGCTCTCCAATCCAAGACACCCGATGACGGCTGTGGTTGGGCAGGAGAAACTCCCAGCCTAAAGTTTGTCCGTCCAGGGCTTCGACTTGGATCCCAAAAGCACTCTTTTGGCGCTCCCATTTGCTTTCGGCAAAGAGGTGATTCTCCCCCAAAGAAAGGCTCAAGTCATTGTCTGGCTCAGGGCCAAAACCATGCGCGTGCGGCGGCGCATACTCCGATCTCGTATGCCGAGAAAGAGACAACCGCACCGTTCTTAGGTGCCGCCCTTCATGGCACCACTTGCCGTGCAATTGCATGCGCTGCGCATCCTGCAAAGGAAGTTCCCATGCTCTGGTGTTGTCGTCCAGTTCGAGGTCACTTTGATCCGGAACACCAATGATGCCGGGAAACAACCCTTGCCTTACCCGAGCCAAGCGAAGTTCGATTGAGCCTGAGTGCCCCTCTTCTCCGACCCACTGCATCCCCGCCACGCCATGCACCCCTTGGCCCGACGTATTGGGCAAACGAGGCGCAGACAAAACAAACTGACGGCCGATGTATTGAAACGAAGATTGTGCCACATTGCGATTGCCGTGTTGGCTCCAAGTCCCCCCTGCATGCCATTGCATTCCGCCTTGACGACTTCGATGGAGCACATGGATTCGAGAGGCTTGATCGCCAAACCTGTAGCGACTTCCTGTCTGAGTCCGGCTTCCATTTCGCGGCAAAACGCCAATGGAAGACAGCCGAACTGCCCCTCCCATGGCCTCCGGTCCAAGCCAAACATGGCCACCTCCTGGAACGGCTTCAACACCGTCGTACAGCACTGGGTCAACCAAGACACCATGGTCTGCACCCCAACGGCCACCAACCTGTGGCACTCCATTCTCCAACACCGCTACCCTCGAACCAACCAACCCACGAAAGACAGGTTGAATCAATCCAGCGCCCAGGTCTAGGCCACGCAGCCCCGACACCGACTCCAACGTGGCGAGCACATCGCCCGTTGAGCGCGCCTGAATGCCCTCCGGCTCTTTGTCCACCGAAAAACCCGCCACCTCTGCTTGAGACAGCGACACAATCAAGGGAAGCAGTTCAACGTCCACGTGGGCGCGACCGTTCACCTGCACCACCGTGACTTGGTGGC
>Ga0209092_10001070_pt1 | contig 27511 bp, 21 predicted proteins | sample FraStrMetagenome_FD_187446 | JGI IMG/M metagenome (GOLD analysis project Ga0209092, IMG submission 187446) | Marine eukaryotic phytoplankton communities from Arctic Ocean - Fram Strait ARC3M Metagenome (SPAdes) (version 2) | ecosystem: Environmental > Aquatic > Marine > Oceanic | place: Fram...
TCTCCTACGTTTTGACCTCCATTTTGAACAACTCTGTAGAAGGTATATATTTTAAGGGTTCGCCTTTTACCACAAAACTTCATCCAATTGTACCGTCCTAACGGATCATGGCCTTGTCCCGCGTACCGGCCCGCAAGCTTATTCATCGCCAATGATGCCACTCCACCTGGTTGATATTGGATTTCGCTGCTAAATCCTCTAGTGTTGGTTATACTGGACCTAACATTTGGCAAATGTGATTCAAGTACATTATTAAACCGTTCACATACAAGTTTGTTACTATGATTTAATTTTGTCTCCGGTATGCCTACAAAATCAATTTCTTTCTCTTTCATTTCCTCCAGGTCTCCTCGGAATGTTCGAAAGTTATCATATGTGCTTATACCATTCGGATTTTGTAACCAAAAGCGAGTATTCGATCCTTTATTTGGTAACGCATTGCAAACCCATTGTTCATCACTTGGCCAGGTGCCTCCAAATATAGGCTTTTGCATTTGCTCATACGTAGCCATGTCCTTATTTGTATTTTGAGATAACTTATTTTTCAAGTAAGGATTGTTGATTTTCTTCTTCTCTCTCACCAGATCCTGCACCTGGGTGCATGATACTTTGTCCGCCCTCAAGGTTTGAAGTACTTTCGTTGCTCCCATATACGCCTTGTGTACACACCGAGGTATTTTCATGTCCGCCCCTCCATTTGTCCTCCCCCCTTTACTGGAAGAAGACTGGTCCACTATGACCATTATTCATTTTTCCCAGGTACTAGGACACTGTTTGTCGTGTCTCTAGCCCCGGTACTTAATTTGGTTTCTAACCTACTCATAAAGGACGAAAACGTCGAGTGCATTTGGTCCATCTTAGCATCGAATGTTTCTTTAATATCATGTGAGTGAGCCATCTGCATTTCCTCAAATTTTTTTAAAATCATGTTCTCGCTACTTTGCAATCGCATATTCGATTGTTCTTCCAATTCTTGCAATTTGGATTCAAATTTCGAGTTTATATCTCCCAACTTTTGTTGCAATCGTTCTTCAAGATTTTGATCATGCGCATTTTCATAGGCCGGTACTGATTTCGGTGATTGTTCTAGGGATTCCACTCGCTTTAATACTTGTTGAAGGGTTCTAGCTATTTGGAGGTTTTGCGCACTCGTTGGTGGAGGTGCTGGGCTAAACGATGAATAATGGAGGTTAAGTTTATTCATTTTCATTGGAGGTTCCTTACTTGCTTCCGCGTATGTTTTTCCTTTAGTAACTATTTTAGTTGCCTTCATTGGAGAATTTCGTTGATTATTGGTAAATTTTCGTTTCAAGAAGTCTAGGTAGTTAGAAGTAGCTCCTGACATCATAGGCTTTTGTTTATATTCAATATCACCTTTTTTCTTTCTAAAAATTTCCTCTACATTTTTCGAGTGGAAGTGCTGCAGTGCTAGTAATTTGAAGTCATTTCCAAATAGTTTCTTCACGGTTTGCTCATGTTCAGCATTATATATTAGATGGAGGTCACCATTAGGTCCCAACTCACACGCTTCTAAAAAAGTAGTATCTCCATATGTAATTGTACTGATCCATTCCTGAAAGGACATTTTATCTCCATTTAGTAGCTCATATTGCCTCGTTGGATTGGATATTCCATATATGGTGCGTCTTTCCATCTTATGGAGGTATACATTCTGACTATAGAAAACTTCTTTCATTATGTCCTGATGGTCGACATCCTGCATATTCGCAAAGGGAATATAAGTCATATTCGGGCAGTTATCATATGTATAGTCAAGCATCATTTCATTGATTGAATCCTTAGCATCCTTTGGTACTTCTAGCACAAGCGCTCGCGTTTCAATTTTGTTTCCTCTATTTGTCATCCAAGTTTTTCTTGCAAATACATTGACGTCGTCTCCAAGATTTAAAGGTTTCAAATACTGTTTTATGTGAGCCTTAAATTGTTCCCGATTATAGTAGTCCGGGTGCATCGAATGAAAAAACCCAATAGTGTGCACTAAAGCCGCCCTCACTTTGTCAATGGAAGCAAACCCATTATTCACCCTCATCCATTGGAAAACTTTAATTTTTAGGTTCCTAATGTTTTGGTAGCCAGACATGCGTAAGGAAAAATGAAGTTTCCCATGATATTGGTACATACCCATCACATATTTCTTCACCTCATTCTCATCATATGGAATTTTATTTACATCATCTATCATGAGATTACTATTGTTCTCGTTATCATATGCTAACAGGATGGTACTTGAGTCAGCTGTTTTCCATAAACTAAATATTTCTTTTAATTTCTGGCTCACATTTACATGCGTGTCTTGCATTTGGAGCTTGAGGCGAACAGTATATGAATGCCGCACCTGAATGGGTGCCTTCGTCAGTAATTTTCGAATGGGTTCCACTTCCGGAGGTTTATCTTTAGAGATTTCTTTTTTTCTTGTTACAGGTGTCGATACTGCTTCTGCATTCAACCCAGATTCATCATATAAAGATGTGGGAGTTACATGCATTTTAATGGGGGCACGCGCCTTCGCTTTCAACATTTCACGTTTGCGCACATTCCAATTTCCCAGTTCCTTTTGTAGCTGTACGAGATTCTTACCACGGAGGTTTCCCAACCTATCTTCAGAAAGTGTTACTCCAAGTTCCTTAGCGATTTTCACAATTACGGTACAATAGTATCACATCGTTGTTGAAGACGTGCATCCTCAATGAGGTTCTCATCCTTTTTTTCTTCTTCGTTCCATTCGGTCTTGGCCTCTGCGTGTCCTCGTCCCCTCAGTACTGGTTGGGGTGTGATGACATTTGATTCATGTTGTTCTTCGGTAATAAATGCGCTGTGAAACGAGCTTGGACCTTTTTGTCTTTTATTCGGAGTTTCAATATCATCAGATTGCGATTTTCCCCTAAATGCTTGTACAAGGGTTTTTTTGCATTGGAGCTTGTCCAATCTCATTTCAAGATCGAAAAGAGGATCCTTTGGGGTTTCTTTGTAGTCAATTTTCAAGTACTTGCATAATTTTTCAATTTGATTGCATATTTCCTCGGCTTTAGCTTCATCATCACTGATTTCTTTCATGTCTACGTCCTGCTGTCCCATATTCTGGTATCCAAAGCATTCATCATCGAGTTGTTGCTTTTCTTCCTGGGGGTCCTCCATTAGCACGTTCCAGTAATTTTTAGCAGTTTCAGGTTTTTTGTATTCCCGAATTCCATATTATGAAGACTTGACACATTTTTATAATAATGTTTTGCTGAAGTCCTATTAAATTTCCGATTGGCCTTCAAAGTACGTAATTCCTCTGTAGAAATAAAAGGGTTCTCCATTGTTTCTGGCGCGTGAGTTTATTCAGATCCATTTGTACTTTGGATGGAACCCTCACAAATTTTTGTCATCATTTTTTTCGGTTTTTTGCTGTGTTGACCTTGAAGATTTTGGGAGTCAAACACCTTTGCGCGTTCATCTTTTTCATCTAACTTTGCTTGTTGTTCATCAATTTTGCTCAATTTTGTATTCCCATATGTAATACTAGTTTTGATATATGCATGTTGCATATATTTTGGTTTCGGAAGCGATGGGTGACCGCGACCGCCGCGTCCTGGTTGGAACGCAAGCCTCATGGTTGGCTTTGATTTCAGCTCTCGTACGTAGCTCTTAGTACTTAGTAGTATGTTTGTCTGTAGGTTCTACGTGTTGCTAATCTGTACAACAGTAAAAAAGTTAATCAGTGCCCGTCCTGTTGCCACGTTCCGTTATGACATTCAAGTACGACGAATACCCACCAGTTGATTGCATTAAAATATTGTATTCCTCAATCAACATTTTGTTAATTTCATATGACCTTGCTAATTCTCCGCCTTCATCAAATCTCACATAATTCACTTCTTTTTTTTATGACGCAGAGTATTAAAGATCAATCTAAGAATGTCGATCGAAGCTGGCGTATGCAAAATCTAAAAGAGTATTTTTTATTCACACAGTCGCATGGAAGGGTGGATGAAGATTGATGTCGAGGAATTTGAGATATTGTTGCTGGAATAGGACTAGTTAAATATGGAGATGCAATAGAGGATGCATCATCAATATTCATGCGTTTGGTGTCTTTGCAATTGACAATTTTGGGAGGTTTGGTTTTTATTGGTGGGGATGTGTTTTCAATTGGCATAGGTCGAAGAAACTTCATGGGGAGTCTTTTGATTTGGTTGGATCTACGTGGTAACTGAAGAGATGCCGCATTTGCGCACATATTCTCTCCACTGTCAGGGTCTACATTTGGATCTGGTGGACCTTCACAATTCTCATATCCTGCATCAATTTCGCTTTCTTGTGGAAGTAAAGTAATCATAGGGACATAATCTAAACCATTTAAACTTTTTAAAGTGTTATCCTTTGTATGAAATGATTTGTCAATTCCGAGAGGGCAAACCAATTGTAGTTGCGCTATAGCATCATGTGCAGCATAGACAAAACCATCTAGTCTTTTCAATGCACTAGTAGAAAGTGTGCAAGATGGGTTGTCTGGCATGCAAAGTACATCATGCAGTACCACAGAATGACCATCATTGTGAATATGCCAATTGCTGATTCCAAGGACTGCCTTTTTATCTCCTGACACTTGTCCTAGCACTTTATTCTTTGTAGTGCAATACTCATGTAGAAACTTTGGGTATGTAACAATATGAACATTACTTCCAGGGTCCACATGTGTCCAAATAACGAAATATCCACCCTTAGGAATGAGATGTTGGACATGTGATTAGGCAGCAAGTGCACCATGACTTATTTTTGTCGTTGTGTGGCCGACACCTGCTACAACAGGAAGTCATGCTTCCATAAAGGATTCCTCCTCAAATTGATTGTCGTCATTACCATGAATGGCCATATTGTACGTTGGTTAAATCATGGAAAGATGAGTTTCTTCAAGTGACACAGTAGAGTCAATATCAACTTCAATTTGATCTTGTGTTGTATAGACTGGTGTGTTAGATAAGGATGAAGATAAATTGGTGTCTCCTAGAAGATTCAAATGATCCTGTAATGGTGGAGAGGGTGGAGGAGATACAAAAGTCACCGACCTATTTGCTTGTGCACAAAAATGGGGTCGACGTAGTGGTCAAGACTGATTTTTGTAATGTTCCTCAATTGTGTAATTTTTGTGGAGTGCATTATATTTTTCCACATTGCGTCTAAGTCAAACTGGTTGATATTCCAATCCTCTTGCCCAGCAGTGCAATGGTGGGTGACGTTGGAAACATACCAGGCATGGGGAAGCCCGAGTCCTTCTCAAATCAATCGGGAGTGCACCAATTGACATATATGCTGTCTTAGCTTGAGGTTCCAAATCTAGTGGACCCTGTGTCTCATTGCTGACATAGTTGGCTGCATGAGCTTTGGGAACTGTCCCAGTGAATAAAGCTTTGTAGACTGTGGCTTCACACTTATCATGTCGTCTGGATCTATGCCTGATGCGCGGAGGAATTTATCCACCGCCTGCATAGATTAATGAGGAAACTCCACATCCGGACCATATGCGGTGAGATCTTCAAAGAAACTTCGGTGAATAAGCGAATTAAGGGTGAACACCTTGTCGTGGGACTTGATGATGTCAAGGTATCTCTGAAACAAAGCTGTAGGTGGGATATGATGACCAGAGAGAGAGAGAGTTTCCTTTCCAAAGAGGTGAACTTTTGCAGAAGCGACGTAAATGTTTCTGTTTTGGCTTCTTTGATGGAAGATATTTCCGCAACGATATCTAGACGGGGAAAAATACTACCCAAAATGTGAAGTAAATGTGAGAAACCATCTCCTTCATTTTTGTAGAGATCACGTTGAGCGACGAGGACAGTGCACCTTTTTGCAATAGTGTCCGGTCTGGTAAGATGAATACGCAGAGCTTTAGTCATCGATGCGTATTGCAAGCATCCTGCTTTATACACTGAGATGTGCAAGCTGGTGGAAGAAGATGTGTCAGAAAAGAAAAGGATTTGGTGAGATCTTCAATGTCTGGGAGGATATCTTGTTTTCCTGATGTGATAATCATGGCCTGTTGAATGAGATCATACCAGGAGATGATGGAATCATAAGAATCATCCTCGATGTGACTCCGTTGATTTCTTTGGTCCATTTGGACACATCAAAAGTAATCATAGGTTTTGGACTGTATACAGGAACTGACGCAACCGGTTTTGGCGCCAAAAATGGAAAATTTTGTTGAACCAAGTTGCTCGGATTGTGTACGCCACCAGGTGCATAGGAATGAGAATGATGATGGGATTGGACATCCATATCCTTTAGAGTGGACATTTTGGCATGTGTCGACACAGGAGCATTGCCGAGCAACATGGGACTGTCATCAATCTAATCAGGATGAAGAGAAGGTTCAGGTACCAATAGAGAGTTCTGGTCACGAAACTGCTTGTGTACGGCAAAGTTTTCGTTTGCTTTCACCAAGAGATCAGACGGAGGTCCGACAGCCAGTTTTCCTGTAAAAGGATGGGTGGATTGTCCATGTCCGATCTGAGATGAAGTATGCTTTCGCACTTCCATATTTGTTGGAAAAGCGGTCGCTGAAAGAGGCACTGGGGCGGTGGGAGCAAGAACTGGTACAATCAAGGACGAAGTAGACCTTGGGGAAGAACCTGTCGTTGAAGACTTAAGGTTAGGGCTTGTTGCAACCGTTGACTGGGGTGTGTCAGGGATTGCATGCAGTTCTTGAAGAGCTTTGTTCAGCGCGGTCGAAATCAACCTCATATCTTGAGAATCCGCAGTGACATTGATGTTTGGGGTAGATGATGATTTTGGTGCCAAAATCGAAGAAGGAGAATTAGACTATGGAACGTCTAAAACAGAAGCAATGGTAGGATTGTCTTCTTTCGGAGGTGCTGGAGAGGTACTCATGGTATGCTGGAAGGGCTAGAAGTAGAGGAAGCTTGAGAAGAGGCGAATAACCTGATGAACGGATAGTTCAGCAAAAATCAAACAATCTGATAAGATAATGTTTGAAAGGGTAAAATATGGGATTATTTTATTCTTTGTATTTTATCTAATGATTGTATTTTAATAATACGTATGTGTATTTTCTAATACAAGTTTACTGAATCTTGTTTGTAAGTAAACTTCTTTCTATCAGAAGGTTTTGTATCCTGTGGTCATTTACATTTAACAAGACAACACGAAACAACGTTGTAGTAGTTTCAACACTAAGTCTCATTCCTGCACAAATGCTGGTCACCAAACCCAAATATATAGGAAGAGGTGGAAAAAGATTAGATACATCTGTCCAGTTGCATGTGTATTTTAAAGCAACGGGCACGATTGTGAAAAAGAATGCTGTGTACACTCTAAAAAAAACAAAATACAGGTTCCTTTCTTATTTTTTGCCAAACAGAATATTTAGTTTTGTTCGTAATCAAATCATCAGTTCAATAATTACTATGGTACTGTCAGAATTATATCGGAAATATGATGATAATTGGCTGTGGGCCCTCTGACCAGGGCGGGCATAATGCCCCTTCCACGAAATAGTTATTTTACTGAATACGTCAGCAAGCAAACTTAAAATATGGGTACAATCATTACTTTTAAGATTATCAGCATTTACTAAACAATCTGCAAAATGGACCATTGTTGATCATGGCGAAGAAATAAATAAGAAGGGAAAAGAAACAGATAAGAAGAAAATGAATTGGCCGGGAAAATACTGGGATAGTCATGCGTTTTGTCCAATATTTAAGGTCAATTCCCACCAACTAAATTCAACTGGTTGCAAAAGGAAAACGTCGCCCCGATATGAGAATATGGTACCAAAATTTGCCCCTCTCAATGCAAACCATTGGGCAGATGCTTGCGCGGGTCTACCAAACTTCCAAGAATCACACCGGTACACTGATGTTCAACAAATATATACGCCCCGCTTCTTGCAACGATTCTTTTTGACTTGGGGAGGAATGACGATAGATAAGGATGTGGCAAGTAGGTTTAGAAAAATATTCATGAATGAGAAAATCAAATGTCTACGCAACAAACCCACACAAGGACTCCTTTGGAGGTTAATGCAAGATATACACACGGCATGTGGCGCTCTCTTAAACCATAAAGGCTGTCTGAGATCGCTAGCAGGTTTCTCTAACACCCACTCGCGAGCTCTATACAAATCTGAACTATATCGACATGGACACTGGCTATCTCACCATCCAAAGACATTGGCGCCAGTGAAGCAATGCTTCTTGGTTTTGTTCCAAAGCAAATACAGAGGGTGGTGGGACAAACAAGCAACAAATCTTTGGGTAGTGGATCATTGCCGGTGGCGGCCAGAAAAGTACTAGCTACCCAACTTTTGCAACAGTGGAATAAGGTGCAGCAACTCATGATAGCAAAAGCAGTAGGACTTCATAGATTGCTTAATATATTCTGTAAGCAGCGAGGAAAAATCTGGAAGGCAGAATTCAAAGAATAACTTTTTCTACCAAGCTATGAATTCATCAAGAGAGAGAGAGAACAAAGTGCACACCTAAAAAACTACTGTGTGCATTCTTAAAGCATGAAGAACCAGACAAGAAACAAGTAAGAATATCAGTGGATGAAGTAAAGAAAAGATGTTACTACATATCGTGCAGACGGCAGGCACCAGGAACGGGAAAGTCAATCGTAGCACCGAATCGGATCGCACAGGGAATGCGTCAATGCCAGTGGTGCAGCAATAAGCAAGGGACGATGAAAGCTGGGGCAATGAATTTACGTGCGCTAGCAACGGAACTCGAACCAGAGGAAGGAAGACAAGCTCTCCAAAACATCACACAAGAGTCGCTGACCTCACCGAATTACGGCCACCTTACGAATCTGCTACATAATACAATGGTGAGCAACAAAGCAAAATTCAAAAGCAAAAAGAGGAGGATCAGTGACAAAGACAAGCATATGCAGGACAATAATTGAAGAAGTGAAAAAGGCAGCCCAAGACTCGGCACCAGCTAAAGATACTTTCATGGCATGTGTCACCAGAATACAAAATAAACTCTCACAAAACAGGGAAATAATGCAAAAAGACGTAGGACACGAACAAAAACTGTTAAAGGAATCGGTAATGGCAACAAAAATGAAGGAATGCATAGAGATTGTAGATCTTCTTTCATCACAAAGCCAGGAAAGCAGAGACGAGGACGAAACAACCACGGAAGAAGCGGTCGCACAGGTACACCAAAGAAAAAAATATTTGATGATGACAAAGTGGCAACTCTTTTCAGGAAACGACCTGGACAGTGACATTGCACTATCAAGGTCTCTATCGGGCGGAAATGTATTCGTAGCAGACCAGGGTGCTGCTTTTCTTATTCAATCATTTAAACTTACTGATGACTGGGGCAGATGCAGAAGAATGTTCCGGTCGGCATTTGCGAATAACAACAAACCCCCGGGTATGTATTTGATCCCTTTATTTCGGGGCGAATCGGGAGGCGGACATTGGTCGACGGTGCTCGTGTGGCGACAGGGCAGAAGAAATCGAGGGTACCACTTAGATTCGCTCGGCAAGGTAACGGTCACGGGGACTATCTTCGACAAAATACGATGTGTATTCACGGGCAAAAGAGACCAATTCTCGTGGGTACAAACGGACTGCCACCCACAAGAAGAATTGGATAGTGGGTTCAGGACGGTGGAGGCCATTCGGACGATATGTATCGGCCGTAGTAAGGGTGAGGGTGAGGAAGAATGTATACGGAAGGCGGGCTCGGCTGGTACCGTGCCAAGAACATACTGCCCGATGGCGCTAAGACGGAAGGTGGCGGAACCATTATTATCTTCAGGTTGATCCAATTAGGTATGATGAAGGAGGCGTGAAGCGGAATATAAAATAGTAAGTGCGCTATGGAAAGGCAGTGGTGGAAAATCAGTGGTAACGCCTCCTCTTAATAATGACGTCAGTCATGCATAAGACAGGAATAGGCCTCTGAACAGTTTGATTACACGTGAAGAGTAATATAAAACTAAGTAAAGAGATAGTGTTTTACCATAAAAAAAGCAAAATATAAAACAGGTTTTGTGGACTGCCTTAAAATTCACAAATTATTCTGCTGTCATAGACAGCAAATATGACTTCCAGAGCCACTAAGTTAAGAATTGAAGAAGAGATTAAGAAAAAAACACTACCATCTAAAAATCCGAATATCTCATCCATTCATCCCTTGAAGACAGATCCAACCATCAATCATGATAATAATGAGAAAAATGACAATAAAAACGAAAAACTTATAATAAATACAGATCCCAAAAAACGAAAACGATTGGGTAGATCAGCACGAAGGCGTAAAGCTAAACAACGAGCTATTTTATGTGAATTCGAAAATTTGCCGCAACAGAATCATTCTTTAAAAATGAATTCTTCAACGTTGAACCCTTCTTCTTCCGTATGTCCATCGGATAGAAGTCAGACCTTGCCAGGAGTATTAGAACGCCGAAAAGAACATCTGTCCTATCTGTCCAACGAATCCAACAAATCCAAACTTGAAGCTTCTACTGACTCCAAATTTTCCTCAGATAAGGTTTCAAATACGGATTTTTTCCAAGTAAAAGATCGTATCGTCCTAACTCGTCAATTAGGTTTCCTTCCAGGAAATGCTATTTGTGTTGCTGCACGAAAATCTAATTCTATCGTCTCTAGGTATCTTTGTAATTTCAGTAATAAAGACACCAACAATATGATAGAGAATCCAATCGTTCTTCAATTATATCCATTGGCGATACGTGATAGTTATGCGGGAGGAAAAATAGATGGTCGCAAATTTAAATCTCGAAAACGTGGTAATTCTGGTAAAGATGAAAAAACTAGACGAGATTGGCAAACTCCTGATAAACAGGGCATAATTGAACCCTTCCCTACTATATATTGGCTCACATGCCCAAAATTACGCACCTACATCAGCTATCTGGAGACCTCCAGTGCACACACAGTCAAGTTATTCCAACAAAAGTTACAATCTGATTTACTTTCCTTGCAAAGCATGAAAGAAGCACATTTAGCTTATGGACAAACACGATGGAATTTGTTGACGAAAGATGATAAGTCGGAGGTTGAACGTAGAGGATGGAAATCTTCTTTGGGGATAGAACGAGGTGTTGCTGGAATACGAAGACATGATACTATCAAATGCTTGCATACCCATGCAGCGCATTATTTATCAGGTGAAACCAAAAATGTTGTCGGACAATGGGTTATGGAAGCTGTACAGGAATTGGTTGAAAAGGATCAGGTGGTAAAATTGTCCAGTTTAACATAACTGTAGAGTTCTAGTAAAAGCACTTGTCTGTTTGATACAGACATATCAAGGGATGGATTAATTGAATCTAATATTTTTTTTCACATCGAGTATTGTTTACATATTTCCATTCTAAACAAACAAAATAAAACTTAACTTCTTTCAGGCTTATTGAAGGACATTTGAATTTGTACCTTCTCTGATACTGCTAATTGTATAAACACCAAAATCATTAAAATTGTAAATTATATCTTCGATTATTTTAATCTTGAAGTAGAAATATTTATCAAGAACATAGTGAAAGAGAATCATTGTTGACATTCATCTCAAAATTGACCAGCTTAGCGAAATTATATAGATCATGCTATATTTTAGCAGCAGTTTTCTATTTTTCATTTATGACGTCATTCGATTATAGTACTCGCAATGCATTCATTTTACCATCATTTCATGCTGCTCTGATGCTAATACAGTCACATCTTATTTCAAAGCATCATAAAAACTATATTTCACAACGAACGAAACAAAAATGAGCATGAAGTGTAGCCGCACATCCTCTCGACAAAACCAATATTTTATCTTTTCCGCACTGTCAAGCTATCTTAGATGTCAATTCCCCAGTTCAGTTTCCGCTTCATTTAACTCTTATTCCGCCGGTTCAGCATTTGTTCCTAATTCATTTTCTGTCTCATCGGTACATTCATATACACCAAAATCACCAACGTTTCAACGATCCTATTCTGTATCCACCAAATTAAAAGAGCAATTATTTGAATCTCGAGAACTTCCGCCTAATTTCCCTCGTCATGATGAGATTCAAAAAGCTCTTGTTGCTATAAGAAGAGCTAGTCAAATCACTACATTATATCAACCAGAAACCACACCTGACATTGCTACCCTATCTAAAGCCGATGATTCTCCAGTAACACTTGCTGATTTCGCCGTCCAGGCAGTCATTTTACATCACTTGAATTCAGAAAAATATGGATTCATAGCAGAAGAGTCTAGTCTGGAAGTTCAATCAAATCCTAGTCTTACTCAGAATATCTTGGAAGCAACACAATCTCATGGAATTATGAATGCATCTAGATTGTACAAGAGTATCGATGTAGGTAAATCCTATTTAGACTGGTTTGATGAAAATTCGGGCATACAAAATGAAAACAAAAAACCTGACAAAATATGGGTTTTGGATCCAATCGATGGGACAAAAGGATTTTTGCGAGGCAAACATACAGGAGGTCAATATTGTATAGCCTTGGCTTTACTAGAAAATGGAATTCCTACAATTGGTATATTATCATGCCCAAACTTACCCACAAAAGGCTCTTCTAATTTAGAATGGAATCTAGATGAGATCTCAGGACAGCAATCTACAAATAGAGGATGCATTTTTGTGGCAAGTCAAGGAGGAGGATGTTATCAACTGCCTCTTTTTCCCGGTCCCGTAATAAACCATCTCCCTTTACAAGTAACCTTTAATCAAGATGAATCGGAACGTTCTTTGTCTCACGCTAGATTTTGTATTGGAGTAGAGCGATCTTTTGGAGATTATTTGAATCAGACTTTCTCCATGGCTGAACTCCTCCATGCAAAAGAAGACGTATTTGATGATCAAGGAGACATTCGACAATCTATTCGCATTGATTCCCAAGCTAAATTTGGTGTTATTGGACGTGGAGATGCGGAATATTATGTGCGTTTACCTCGACCAGATTATCAAGAATGGATATGGGATCAAGCGGCTGGATATGTAGTGCTACAGGAATGTGGTGGTGAAATGACGGACACATGTGGAAAAAAGATTGATTTCAGTTTGGGTCCTAAACTAGGTATGCACGTCAAGGGAGTTTTGGGGAGTAATGGTAGTATATTTCATAAAGCATTAGTGGCTGCATATAAAGAGCAGGAAGACATGAGAGAAACTACGAAAAAATAAAAGACTATTACCAATACATATTTAGAAAATGAACTATTATGTTGTTATAGAATTATTGATATGGTCAATGCACGATGATTGTAGATATCTCATTATAATGAAAATTATATGCAGGTTATGATTTTTCAAAAGATGTGAAATCGAATCATAAGATCATTTGTTCAGAAAATGATCGCTGATATTGATCAGAGCTTGTTCGCCCCTCCTGCAATTATATAAATGATTCCGTGTTAAGTCTGAACCTGAACTATAAAATGCTTGTCCTATTAACAATAATTCTTCTAATGTCTTGCATATGTTTTTATAAACCAAAATGACCTCCGCATTTTAGAATATACTAACGACTTCCAAAGATTCGTATCGTCGTGAACGGAACACAACTTCTAGCCAAAATTTAGAACTAAATGATACAGAAGGCCGTATATTTTTATTATCTGAGCTAATTTAGACCAATACAACAACTTCGTTGCAAGTCTGAAAAATGATTTAAGGGTTTACCTTTCACTGTATAGCACGATGCAACTCAAAGAATTGCTGTTTTAATGGTTATTGCTAGGTAATCTTTCTTGTCTGCATAGGCTTGTTTCTCATCTAGTATTATTTGGTCCACCAATATTTGAAAGTATAAATGTAGTGAACATTTTTCATTTTTGCAACTTAATGTCACACATATTACTTGAAGGTGCAATCAAATAAGTGCGCTTTGAATGATTCTATAGAATGAATGAGATCTCTCTCGGCCATCATCTTGATCTATCGAACAAAATTCGATATCTCCAAAACCTCCGTCACCATTCTCATCGTCAAACACCAGTGATGTTGATGATCCATCCTCTCCATAATGTTTAGTTTTAATTCTTTCATGCCTGCGTTTCAAGAATTACTGGTTTTGTTGCTATTATTATTATTCCCGTCATAATCTCTCTTTACTTATGAAATATGCATATCATACTTGACTCACTAACGAATCATGCAGTTGTAATGCACAATTCTTCATAGATGCATCGAAGTATCAAAAGGTTGTAGTCTCCTAATTATTAGTCAAATATATCCATCGTTTCAAATACATTGAAAAATAATTATTCAAGATGTATAGATTCTAACTCCTGAAAAGAATCTGCCAAAAAAAACTGCTGACGATGGCTATTTTTGCTACTACTTAGGTGATGACCACCATGATAATGATGACTATTACTGTTTCTAATTTGGCAACCATGATAACATGGTTACTTCAAGTTATACTCCAAGTCTTACTTCCATTCCTGATGGGGATTCTATAGTAGCCACGATGACAGCGATAATGATGTACATGATAATATCAATCACAGTATTGGCATCGTAAGTTGTATAGTATAATGCAAATATGATTTTTTATGAGGAAGAAAAGACCGATTGGAGTCCCTGTAGTCGTTCTCAACAAAAAACTCTTTTAAGTTTCAACTTGAAAGCACCACCACTACAAAAAAACATTTACCACATTTTCTAAGATACTGAGTAGAAAATATTCTCTTGTCATTACTAAATAAGTTGATCACTAATTTTAACTTTGATCTGTTGTAACTTCAATGAATACTTTCGGAACCAAATGTAAGAAACTAACAAACGTTTCTATTGCTAGCTCACCAAAAGGTACTCTGTCACCTGATAACGGTAATATCCATTTGTCTATTTTTATCAGACGTTTTTTTGCTTGATTTTGTGTGTAAAAAAAGAAATGGTTTTAATTGTAAGTATACTCTGTTCAATGGTTATATTTCCATCTTCATTAGTTGTAAAAATGATTGTAGTCCGTTTTCGGAAATTTCCAATTTTGATATTTTATGTCACCAATTTCGATCGAAATAATATGCATAAGAACTTCGATGGGTGGTGCTTAACACTCTCGTATGATGAGAGGTCTATCATTATCTTTATTACATTTATAGATTCATTTGAAAATCAATTGATAGATTAAATGTTGGCATCGAATTAATTATCTAGTTAGAGTTAGTTTTGACTCAAGTGGATTTCATCATTTGGTTTACTGAAAATCACCTCGTCCATTGTGCTTTATTTACAGGAGGGTATGTTTCGACGGTGACATCACCATACGCAAATGTAACACATGCTAAACGATAATTCTCTGGATTTTCTCTCAATGTGCTGGCTTCATCCATACTCTTTCGATTGGTAGACATTCCTCCCTCGGTCATGTTAACTATGCAAGTCCCGCATAATTGCTTTCCTTTGCAATTTGTAAATCTTGTTATAGATTGATACACATTGATTCCACGTGAAATCAATTCATTCCGAATATTGCACCCAGTTGGTGCTTTAAAAGAAATAGTTTCTTCATTGGATGTTCCCTTATTTTGAACAACAGTTATGGTAATTACATCTGGATCAGATGAATTTTCACCAGAGCCTCCTGATGCTGCAGCTTTAAGTTCTTCTTTAGTACCTTTGAAGAAGACTAAGTCGACAAGTTGGATCGATCGGTCTAGTGTCGCAAAGGCATTCATGACTGCATCAAAAGATGCTCCTACCAAATTGATAGGATCCGTTGATATATTCTCATTTGCTTCATCTTGATTTAGGATGACAGGTTGCAGTTGGCATATTTGATCGCCATTGGAAACCATTCCAGACAGACTAGCTGCTCCTGCTGGTTCCATCGCACGAACATACACGAATGCAAAGGATAGATCGGTGCCCCATTCTATACCAGGTGCCCGAGGAATCCTAACTTTGTAAAGTTTAGGATTCGAGGAGATGTCTATTCCCTCATTAGCATTTTCATCCTTAGGAGTCGAGAACAAAGAGCTTGTCTTAAAAATGTCGCGTGAGGGCAATTTAGAAATGAATGCATTTTGTTTTGGAGTGGATATTGGGAGTTGAGAAACTTGTGAATGGAATGATTGGACAACTGAGGAAAGGTTTTGAAGCGCCAAAATAAAGGACGTAAAAGCTGCTTTTGATTTTTGACCTTTCACCATATTTCTTTCTTTATGTTGAGTATCTGATTTTGTCCTTGTTATTATTGAAGATTCAATACTAACAAGCCTATTGTTTTGTATTTTGAATGTAAGCTTTGATGTTCATTTTGACTTACGCATCATGTTCAAGTAACTTTGTCGGCTCTTAAATCCATATCTTTCTTTCGTAGATTTCTTACGCACTTCCATTTTAATAATTATGTGGAAAAATTGTCAAAGCACGACAGAAAACAATCCTCTTTTTCACATTTTTATATATACATATATAATGAACCAAAGGATTCACAGAATGAGTCTACCTCCATCTTGCATGATATCAGGGAAACTACATAAATTCATTGTGTTAGAGTTTAATTCACTTTCTCAAGTGGAATGATTGGTTATAATACCACCCACAAAGTGGATTTAATGTTATATGACAGGCTCAAGAACACTACATAAAGCTTTCATGACACTTAACGAGTACTTATTTCTGAATTATTTTGACTAAAACATTTTATCCAAGGAACTATGAAGTTAAATTACATAGGGATGCATCTACTATGGAATGGCGTATACGATCAATCTGTCGCATCATTTCTTCTTCGACGAAATCTAGTTTGGCTTCCACATTCTTCCATTTTGACGAAAGAGGTATTGGTGAATTATATGCTAATGGAGAAAAGGAAGAAAGAAATGGATCTTTGGTAATAGGACAGGTCCAAGCTTCTGACTGATAGGATTCTTCCTCTTCTTTCTTTTTTTTATCGTCATGATGCTCATATTGATGTATCTTTTCCATAATCTTATCTCGTAACAAATCCATACGCTTCAAAGCCGCTTCTTCTACAGATTCAATTTTTCCAAGGGGTGTTTTCAAACGAGGAGAGTCTATATCAGTTTGATTGTTGCTACCTTGGTGTGGAGAGAAAGGTTTGCGTGTTTCAAACGTATCAGAAGAGTTCTCCCCAAAAAATGCGTCCAAGCGCTTAGGTAATATTGGGGATCTTTTCATATCTCTAAAATTCTTTCGAGGGCGTATCGTGGGAGGAGGGACATTTTTTTGGTCTCCCTCTTCAGCATTTTGAAACCAAATCAAGGAAATGGATGTTCTTTTTTTTAATGGCACATCCTCAGGTCTTTTTATGTTCTCTATATATGCACCGCTGCTTGAAGGACTAAGCTTACTAATACCAACAGAATCGTGAAACCTGTTGCTCTTAGAAGAAGTATAACTGCTTACTTCTAGATTCTCTTCGAATTTCATACTCTTGATAACTTTATTGGTAGGAGATATTGGAAATCCATCAGAGTCTATCTCCGGCAAAAGGTCATCTTGACTATCGTTGCAATTTTTATTCACGTGATCAAAGTTTGACACCTCAAAAGCTTGCGAAATATGATCTAGAGCTGATTTAAGTTTTCTTGCCGACATTTTCGCAGTAGCAATGTGGATAGGAGAGGAGAGGGAACCCTTCACATGTGTGATCCCTAAACAAGTGATGGACTCATAATTTTCAAAGATCAATTCAACATAGTCATGAACTTCGGAAAGGAAAAAGTCAATCTCTGGATCTTTTTTCGCGCTAGAATTCGAATCAAGTTTTTTGACAAAGGTTTTGATGACAGGAGATGTTTTTTTGGGCATTTCATGTTTTTCAAAGAAAGTAAGTAAAGCATCAACGCCATCATTAACTTTCTTCAAGTCCATTTCCGCCATACCCTTTGTGCTTTCATTTCGATTTATCGACTTCATTTCCTGATTCTTTTGTGTAATGGAATCATATTTTAGGAGTGGAGATTGATTCAATTCCAGATCATCATCCATATCATTCTCATTATTGTAATGAACATAAACTATAGGTAGTAAAGGTGAATCGTCGTTTACAAACTCATCATCAAATTCTCCACATTCTTCATCGTTTTCCTTCTCATCGTGGTTTTGTGTTTCATCCTCTACCAATTCGTTCCATTCCTTCATTCCGTTCATTTCACAATGATGTTTGAGGGAATCTTTTTTTACCAGAGCATCTTTACGATGGAAGAAGCTCAATTTTTTCACGTTCGGCTCTTCCACATCAGCAATGCTTGAGCTGAAAATGGGCAAAACCTGATCTTTCTGCGTAGATTGATTATTTGTGACAGTAGCGACAGGCGTATTGATTGACGGGAGGCTGTAAGATTTGGATGGAGATCGACGACGAGCGGATGAAGGAGGAGGTAGTAAATAAAGACCTAGCTTCTTTTTTGACTTTGGTGTTGAAAAGATTTTCTTTGGTGTTATCGGCAACAAATCCGAAGAGACAGCAGTTTCATTAACTAAATTTTTCTTACTTTTTAATCTTGGAGCAATTTCTGTCCTACATATTTCCATGAAATCTTCATCAAAAATTTGCTCATCTTGTAGTTTTTGATTCTGATCTTTATGAATTTGCTCGTCAATAAATGGAAAAGAACTTTTCGGAAGTAAAAAAGATGCAGAATCAATTGAGCCTCTCATACTAGGTGAAAGTGAAGGATCTAAACTAGAATCATATCCAGATGAACCAAAAGACTCAATCCATTCGTCATCAAATTGTCTTGTAGGAGTTACAACCCTAGCATTTTTTCTTGGATCTAAAGATTCTTCTCCATTCGAGTTTTCATTTTCATTAGCTCTGTTTTTTTCTTGTGGTTCCTTCATTTCATTCATTTTAGGCACCCTTATTGAAATAGTTCCCAGACTGTCTTCATTTACCCCTACAGACATTTTCAACTTATAATGAGAAGGTTCTTGAATTCTATTCTGTTTCAATACTTGAATCATTTCTTGGAATCTTTTCTCTGTAATATTATCTAATTCTTCTGTACTTTTTTCACCATCGTCGATCTTTTTGACTCCAGAGAAAAGATGGGTCACTGGATTGCTTGTTCCCATATTTTGATAGGGTTTCTTTGATGAAGGTGAAGAAAGTGGAGAAGTACCGGTAACTGCTCGAAACCTCTGAATCATTCCATTTATACGCATTTGAAGGTTTTGCCTCGATAAGCATTTCGGCTTATTTCCTTCAGTTTCTACTGCAGAATCAATTGGAGGTGATTGAACAGCAGTGTTCTCCAAATTAATAGGGACTATAGTGGGAGATGATGGAGCTGTTATAGAGACTTGCTCGACTTTATCAAATTCTCCCATTGCACCCCTTTGTTATGAAAATAAATTTATGAGGTTGATGAAATTTGGATAGAAGCGTTCTGTTTAGAGATGAAATGAATTACTTTATGAAAGCTTTGACGATTAACCCAAAATTCCAAAATTCATATTTTGGAAAGAAACATGACTCAACTCCTACACAGACGCATTTACTTCAATATAAAATTCATAATTCATGCAAGTTTAATCTATGAACGGAATTTCCTCCCGCTTTTCGACTTTCAAGTTAATTTCTTGTCCAAATATTTCATTTTAAGAAAAGTGCGTTTAGAGGAGACTTTCATTATTATTAGATCAAATATGACTGTTTTGTGGGAAAGCGATAAATCAATTTGTATCTCATGACATTATTTGACGTTGGATCAAGATAATCTAGTTCATTAGATTCATCTGTTATCGGTCTTGCTACATCCTAGACTCAAATATTTGTTGTTAGAGGTTCTTTTAGGACATTCATGACTCTATGAAAAGATGTGAGCCCTCAAATAAAAAAGGCAAAATTTGAAGGAAATTGCTCTATGCTTTCTCACGTAAAAAAATTTTCAGAGATTTATTTAAAATGAGCAAATTTTATCATCGTAGTTAAGATAGAGAGTCAGTACACCATGAAAAGTTATATAACATGATTCATTCTTGTTCAGCTGACTAAGTACATCAATGGTAATCCATAGATTAAAGAGGTTCACTTATATCTGCCTCATTCAAACATTTTTTCATTCTTCTATCTATTGCAGTTGTATGAGCATGTCAACTCAAAAAGTTGCAAAAACCGTAAACCCTATTCGTTGGGGGATTATAGGATGTGGAGATGTTTGTGAAATCAAATCAGGTCCAGCGTTTTATAAGTGTCAAAATTCCAGTTTAACGGCAGTAATGCGTCGAAATAAAGAAAAAGTGCAAGACTATGCGCAGAGACATGACGTTCCTAAATATTATACCAATGTCGACGATATTATTTGGGACTTAGAAGTTGACTGTCTCTATGTGGCTACTCCCCCAGGAGGAGATCGAGTTGAAATTGCTGAGAAAATTGCTAAAGCTGGGAAACCATGTTATATGGAGAAACCACTGGGTCGTGACTATCAGGAAAGCTTGGAAATTGTCAAATCATTCCAAGATGCAGGAATTCCACTTTACGTTGCCTTTTATAGGAGATACATGCCAAAATTCGTCACTGTCAGAGAAGAAGTTCTGGATTGCAATTTGCTTGGTGACATCACAGGGGTAAGCGTTACGTTGAACTGGCCTAGGCACCTTGAAGAGAAACATCATTGGCATTACAAAAAAGAAATTTCTGGAGGTGGTCTCTTGTTGGATGTTGGTTGTCATATGTTGGATATAGTTGATCATATGGTTGGACCAATTCTTGATTGTCAAGGCATTGCATTACAATCCATTCAAAATCAGGGATTTATCTATGAAGGCGTTGAAGATAATGTACGGGGGTTTTGGAAACATAAACTTGGCGACAATAGGATAATTAGTGGTACATGTTCATTTAACTTTTGTGCAGGGGGAGAATTACTAGACGAAGTCAAGATTATCGGGACCAAAGGAACAGTTTCATTTTCCTGTTTTGATTCAAAACCTGCCAAAGTTGAGCTTGAAAATGAAACAAAAATTCTTAATGCACCTCATCCAGATCACGTACATCAACCACTTGTTCAATGTATAACGGATGAACTTATTAATGCACGCGACCATGACGATGATTCAAAGTTTTGGACGAGTATTATAGAATCAAACGAAGGTAACTGTGCTTGCACTGGTGCTGCAGGATCTCGAACATCCAAAGTAATGGATCAGCTATTAAATAATCGTCAAAGTTGGAAAGACGACTACCTTTAATAAATAAGATCTAATTTTTAGTACAGATATTACAGCTTACCCTTCCAAATATCAACAATTTGTATAGTTTAAAACTTCCATAAATTGGTTGTATTGAGGATTGATCAAGTTTGAATATGTTCAAGCAGGAAAGCGAAGAACGTCTCCATAACATAATATTTTGGAAAAAAGTGAGACAAAGATTTCGATTGTTAATGACAAACTGCTTCTGCTGAAAAACATAGCAAGTTTTGCGTACGTAGAACATTTAAAGAAAATATCAATTCCAACACAACCAATTTTTTTATGTTGACTCGCAATAACAGAAGTAGTAGACATAGTAGAGCACTACAGAGAAATCAAGCCCTTACACCCTTTCTATTCAAGTAGAATAGAAACATGGCTTATCTTTTACCACATCTTCACAGTGGATGGGAAGTGGACCAAGCAATTGTAACAGAGGAAGACAGAGTCGTAGTAATCAGATTTGGTCGAGATCACGATCCAACTTGTATGGTCCAAGATGAGGTACTCATGGGAATCGCTGAGAAAGTAAAAAACTTTGCTGTAATCTACTGTGTTGACATTGACGAGGTGAGTGGGTTTTGTATTCCGGTTCGATTTGAAGCATTGCTTTTAAATTCATTCTCACATTATCCATGTATAAATCTATTGGTCTTTAGGTATCGGACTTCAGTGGAATGTATGAGCTGTATGATCCTTGTACAACAATGTTTTTTTACAGAAACAAGCACATTATGGTAGATCTTGGAACAGGAAATAATAATAAAATTAATTGGGCACTTGCAGATAAACAAGAGTTGATTGACATAATTGAAATTGTATATCGAGGAGCACGAAAAGGTAGAGGTTTGGTCGTGTCACCCAAAGATTATTCAACAAAATATCGGTATTAAATTCAAATAATTGTAAATAGTTGTTAACTAAATTTGCAGAGCCATTGAAAATTTTATTGATTTTTATTGTCTACAGATTGGAATGAAATGCGCAATTTTATCAACCAACCTAAAACGAGCACCGCATTGACATTTAGAAAGGAAATAAGTGTGAGAAAAGTGAAAAGTACATTTTAAAATACATCATGAAGTTCTTAAATGTCACGAACGGTCGACTCCCCCTACAGATGCGAATATCATCTTGTGATATTCCTTTGTAGGGCGATTCCTATATTTGCTCGGCTAGATCGATTTTGGCTAATAATGGCGGAGTTGTGACCATTGAAAAACGTTGTTCTTCCGTCAGTTCTCCATGGCAGTATACTAGCCGAATACTTCTTTCATATCTCCGACTTTTACATTGACTTAGTCTTAATTTGAATGACTTACTTTTTTTCATCTCAGTCAGTCCAATCTATCCTTATTGGTCTTCCAAGAAGATTTTTCCCATTTAATGTGGCTGCCTTAGAGCAAGCTTCTTCATTCCAAAATTCGACAAAGCCAACGCCTTTGAAATCACCAGAATCCCTGTGATGAAGCCACCGCACTGCTTTTACCTCGGCATCTACGTTAGCAAAGAATTTAAATATGCCCTCATCATCAATATCATAGGATAAATTGCCAATAAATAATTTACAGCATCCTTCAGGTTTGTCTCCCAACGCTTTTACACCTAATCCACCAGCAGTGGCACCAGTCGTGTTCTTTCCTGATTTACCTCCCGTAATAATCTTGTCTCTTGGTGGCCATTTATCACCTTCTCTTGCTGGAGCAAAATTTATTTTAATGGGTCTATTCATCAACTCCTGCCCATCTTTAGCCACAGCGGCACCTGCATCTTTTGAATTCTTCATTTCTATAAAAGCTGATCCATAAAATCTTCCTGTTTCCTTATCTGTAATCCACTTAATATGTGTTACTTTTCCAGGAAGGAAGCTTGCCAGTGATGTTTCATCCACTGCAAATGGAAGATTACCAAGGAACAACCTTGTCACCCCTTGAGGATTTCCTTTACAAGGCTTGTTTTTATCAGCATCATCATCATCTTCGTCTTCGTTTTGAGGTGCTGCATCATTATTAGTATCATCTTCATCTTGGTCTCCATCATCTTCTTCTTTCTCTTTCTTGGATTTTTTCTTTTCCTTTTTGGCTTTCTTCTTCTTAGCTTTTTCATCATCATCATCGTCGTCGCTTTTCCTTTTTTTTTTCTTCTTCTTTGATTCCGATTTTGATAATTTCACTATCCCATCAGAGTTGAGTGATAGTTTTTCTTGTGATTCTAATGATTGAATTGCTTTCTTAAAGCGTTTCTTTGCATCTTTATCGTCTTCATCGATTTGCATGGATAAAAGGATTAATTTACGAAGTGATTTGACCTGATTTAGCAGAAAGATTGTTGGAACAAGATATAAGATTTTGAACAGGTGGGAGGATTTTTGAATAATTTGAAGAAACGTGTTGCTCACCTTCATAGTGTTGGACCCCCTTAAAGTTTTCAAAATATTTGCGATAAGATCTTCTCCGTCGCCCATCGTCTATACTTCTTGTTTTTTCTAGTGTGTGGTGAAGTTTTCTTGTGAAGAAATTAATGAGCCAACAATCACAAGAATCCATTGGCCGAAATCCATTTGAGGCTGATTGATGGTTTAATCTTTATCCACGTAGAACCCAATTCTACTTTCGTAGATTTATTTTATTTCAGGAATCCTGATGTTTGTGACATCTTATACAGCAGTAAAAAATTCATGAAAATATAACTGTAGGGCCCGGCCCTTAAAAGAATGAGAATTATCTAAAATTCGGCTGCCGCTGGAGAGAGACAAAGAAGCAGAAAGATCATCGAAATCTATAAGGTCTCTCTCTGCTTATATAACTTTTACCTTCTCAACAGATTGCGTGCAATACAACAGAATTTTCTGAAATAAATTTATCGTCTTCAAGCAACCTCAAAGAAAGTCTACTCTCATTTTAATACATTATAATACGCAAATATGGATACAGTTATTGGTGTCAAATTCGATGGAGGTGGTGAGTTTTAAATCAGCTTGTGCCAGAGGAATTAATGCTTATTGTCCTGCTAGTCATTTATGTGCTCGATCAATCTTACTTCATTCGATTAACGAACTTTTTTCTTTATCTTGAAAGTTGTCGTCGCATCTGATCAAGTAAACGCTCGTTCCATCCTCTTGTATCAAACAAATTTGGATAAGGTTGTTCCTTTAACTTCCCATTCCGTCATGGGTGTGTCAGGCCCAAACGCAGATATGGTTAATTTTACTGAGTAAGTTCAATTATCAGTTAAGCACAATCATCTACATTCTAGGATTTTTTTCCAAATAATTTAATCAAAATTTGCCATATCGATATGACTGTTTCCCAAACATTAGATTCATTTCAAAGAACTTCAAACTCTACGAGCACATGAACGACTCAACGCCACTATCTCTCAATGCACAAGCAAACTTCACTCGAAATGAACTTGCTAAAGCTCTTCGTAAAGGTCCTTATCAGGTTAATATTCTTTTGGGTGGTTGTGATCCAAAGACACATGTAGCTGCACTCTATTATATGGATTATTTGGGTGCTTTACAAAAGGTTAATTTTGGTTTGCAAGGGTATGCATCTAACTTTTGTTTGTCTGTAATGGATCGTGAATGGAAAGAAGGGATGAATGAATCAGAGGCAATCGAAGTAGTAGTAAAATGCATCAAAGAGTTACAGACTAGATTTTTGCCGAATCAATCAAACTTTATAGTGAAAGTTGTGGATAAGGACGGAATTAAGACCGTAAGGGAGGACGGAGACTCAAAAGATAACTAATCCTATTTTTAAAACCAATTCACTACATAACAATTTCAGCAAAATACGGAATAGAGCGTCTAGTATAATGAAGGCTGAAATTTTTCGAAGAGCATAAATGCACCTTTCATTTTGTGTTACACACATTTTACTCTGTATCATAATGTATGAATATAGATTGTGATCTTTTTTTAAGATCATGGGAAACAAATGTAGACTTTTTTCCTCTCATTTTCACCTTGTAAGATTTTATATTTAGCAACAGTACAATCATACATCGAATCTGCGAAAACCTCCAAAGTAAAAGCTCCAACATCAATGTCTCTCAGGATAAGTGAATTTGACCACTTAAATTGGTGACGAAAGATTTTTTTCATTTTAATTTATGTACCAAAATTGCATGAAATTTTCGCGATGTGGATCAAGCACAATAGTTGGATTGCGCAATGTAAAGATATGTTCTATGTTCTTCAAACTAAGCAATTTCTAAAGTTTTTAGAAGGTACAATAAGTCCTTTAATCAATATTACATCGTTGTTTAATAGCGTTTTCTAGAAATGGAAATTCGGTATTTCAGAATCCATAGGAAACAATAGGCGAACAGTAAACAAAATAGATATTCGATGAAATCAAACTTGAAAGTGTTCCAAGCAGAGCGCAGGCTTATCAACCAAATGCCTCTCGGATTATACAAACTCTCGGTATTGATAAATATTGAAAACCAAACCAATTTAAGTTTTACGATAAATCCAGATGGGCTTGTATCATGGGAATTCATAGAGAAATACAAAATATAAAAGGAAAGGTATGAAATTGTTTGTTAAAAACATTTTACTATTTCATATCGATCCAAATAGGAAGAACATACTTCATATCAATCTATCCAAATTACCAAGAGTCCGAATATAAAATTCCAGCTATTATAGGCCTTGTCCTCTAAATCTCTTACCAGTGATTTTGGATTTTATGTGATCAAATGTTTGATTTATTATCGGTCAGGGAAACACAATTCAATACAACACCTAAGTTGAATTCAGTTGGTTATTTTTAAGTCAATGAATTCCGAGTTCTGACGAGTCCCATGATTCATTTAATGATTTGCTGTTTTCGCATTCCAGGAAAAAGAAATGCTATGATGAGAAAGAGGACAAAGAAAGGTAGAATTATTATTGATTTCTATAGTCTAGGTTTCTTTTTATATAAATTTTCTATATTCTTGTGTAAAAGACTTCCGTATTGATAGCCTGGCTCTAATATTGCAGAGCTTTGTTCTGCTTTTATATCTGGTATTATAATATACATTCGTGTACTAACTTCCTTTTTGAGACTTGTCTACAATTTTATGATGAGTAGCCAATGCTTTTGGAAAATTTATCAAGAGCTGTATTGACATAAGTACCATATACATCGTTCACAATTTTTTTATAAGCAAAAGAATAAAAGCTGGTATTTTTGGAAGATGATTTGACCAAGCCTTGCTTGGTATCTTCCAAATGTTTCACAGCAGCAGCACTAGAACGATTGGAAGATTTGAGAATTCTAGCCATTTCATTCCCTGACAATCTTGATCGTAATGCTGGAGGAGTTTGAAACCGTTCAAGGCTTTCTTTTTTAGCTCTTAAAGTCCGTAATTTGTCATTGCGATTTTGTTTTGTCTTAGATCTTTGTTGAGATTTGTCCTTATTTCTCACCGAACGTAATTCAATCTGCCTAGTTGAATGAGTTGGTGATACAAGCTGTGCTTCAATTCCGACTTCGTCTGTGCAGTTTTCTTCGTCGCTTTCTAATATATCATGGAATGATTCACTTAACACAGGTAAAAACTTTGATGATACCCTGCGATTAAGGTCCCGTTTCGAACTAAGGGAATCTCTTCTTCTATCCCTGGACGTTCCGTTTGTGGAAACAGATATATCATCTGTCTCCGCTGTCATATCACTCATCGAGTCATTCCTTACAATTCTTTGATGTTGTGGCCGTTTCCTTTCATAAGGACTTTCAATCTTTGTTTTATTAGAAACACTTTTTGAAATGCGAGCCAAAGGTGATATCGATCTTCTACTTCCACGTAACTTGGATGCTTCTTTTAATGATTTGAGACGACGTTTAAATGGACTAGTTTTTCTCTCTTTTTGATTCAATCTCCTTGATACATCAACTCTCATTGGTGAACGTGTAGGCCTTTCATCCGGTTCATCTAGGAAGGATCCCTTGAGTAAAGATACTGATGAAGATGAGCTTATTTTCCGCTGGTGGGTAGAATAATTGCCACTCTTCGCCTTTGGTGGTGTCTCATATTCAACATTGAAGAGACCAACAGAAAGACTTCGGGATGTTATTGGTCTACCTGCGGACATTCTCGAACTGAACTCTTTTATTATTCTGTAGGATTCGTTTTATATATTCATCTACAAATAAATTGATGAAGTACATTTTGCGAAAGTTTTTAGAAAAATTCTCATAGTAGTAGTACCGTACCGTACGCTAGTGCGATTGAGATAAAAAACAATAAATATAGCGAATATACCATATAACATAACCGTACGCTTTTTTAAAATGCATTTCTTTTACACAAGCTACAGCTTCAATCAAATGTA
>Ga0209092_10001071_pt1 | contig 27501 bp, 23 predicted proteins | sample FraStrMetagenome_FD_187446 | JGI IMG/M metagenome (GOLD analysis project Ga0209092, IMG submission 187446) | Marine eukaryotic phytoplankton communities from Arctic Ocean - Fram Strait ARC3M Metagenome (SPAdes) (version 2) | ecosystem: Environmental > Aquatic > Marine > Oceanic | place: Fram...
TAGAATCCTACCTTAAAAAAAATTCCGAATTTTATGGGTATTCGGTAATATAACCATTTCATGGAAGGGGCATTGCACCCGCCCTGGTCAGGGGGGGCCACAGCCGATGTACGATACAAGTCTACATAGACAGATTGATGGACTGCAAGCAAGACCAACAGATCAGGATGACACTTTGATACTAATTAGGCAGCTCATAAAATTCACCAAGTAAATTTATGTTAGTAAACAACAACTAACTAGTGTATAAAACCTGTATGTCATCATTATACTTGGTGAATTGATCGAAACTGACACTCAATCAACGTGGCAGTCAAAGATTTATCGGTAGAGGATATAGTATCCAAATTCCCAATAAAAGCGCTCCCTCCAATAGATGGAGAACCAACATACTCTGGCACCAACGAAGTGATGCAAAAACTACACGCCAATGCGGCAACAGTTCAAACAACCTTGGGCGGCGGACGACATGGGCGCATTGGAATGATCATGAGGCCTGTCCTATATGCTACATTGACCCAAGTTGCATATGAAAGACCCAGGCCCGCTTCCGGTGTATGGACGAACGGACTCAGTACAAGTAAAACAAGATGTTAACAATGAATTTCATGAGAACAAGAGAATCTATGAAAAATCATTACAACACGGACCTGGCTCTCAAGGCACTCATTGTAGAAGGTGGACAAGGTTTACCTCGATGAAAATTATGGCAGGTACACCGAATTCTTAACTATTTCCTCCAGGGGCCTTCTTATGGATCATCTCCTAAATAGATATGGCAATATCTTACCTTCGGATATAATGGAAAATAAAATAACGATGGATGAACCTTTGGATGCAGCCCTCCCAATTAATTTGTATTTTAAACGCATCGATGAGTGTGTGCAATTTGCAACAAATGCAGAAAATCCATTCACACCGTTGCAGATCTGCAAACTGCATATTATGCTATTGCATCTTGTGGTTTGTACACTGTTGCATGTAAGCTGTGGAGGGAAAAACCTGGCCGGAGTTTAAAAATTACTTTGCAGACAAATATCATGATCTCAAAGAGATGCGTAAAACATCAGCAAAACAAGCAGTTTTCCATTCAGCAAATTTGGCAAGTGAAGAACAACCAAAAGAAGCAGACAATTTCATGGGAGCTTTCCAAAATTTAGCCATGGTAGCAACGACGGATAAAACAACCATTGTACAATTAGTGGAGGCATATGCAAAACTTGTAGAATCAAACAAGATACTATCAGAGCAGATCGCGATGCTTCGACAACAATGTGGCGATAAGCAAAACAAAGCAGATGTGCCTACGAATAATTTTGCGGCTCGGAAATCAAAATGAGATTGGACTATGGATCCAAAAGGATATTGTTGGACACATGGGTATCGTGTAAGAGTAGGGCACAATAGTTTTACGTGCACTAATAAGAAGGAAGGACACAAGGATGAAGCAACGCTACCAAATAACTTGGGAGGAAGTACACAAAATAAAAATTGGGTACATCCAGGCATGGCAACTAATAATAGTGGTAACAATAGTAATACTGGGTTAAAAAACTACTCTTCAAATAGTTTAATCAACAATATTACTACCATACCAACGAAAAGCGCCATTCTTGACTCTGGAGCATGCTCATATTTTACAAAATGCAAGAAAAGATAGTACATATGTAAATGTGAATACCCCAAATGGGAATAAATTATCATCACAATTACGGGGTACATTATCTATTCTCGACAAAACATCACATGAAGCATCACAAGCACATGTAATACAATGATTGAATAAATCCCTACTGTCGATAGGTAAAAAATGTGACGCAAACTACACAGCTGTGTTTGACAAAACCAGTATAAAAATATGTAAGAAGAACATACATGTCCCAAATGAGAATATAGTCTTACGAGGGCAAAGAAATCCAACAAATGGATTGTGGACAACACCGCTTGAGCAGAAACGACATGAGCTGTGTAAGGTTGACCATTACAAAAATGCAACAATAAAAAAAATGATGTTATTTGTATATCATGCTGCGTTCAGTCCGGCAGTATCTACACTTATTAAAGCAATTAATAAAGGATTCTTCCAATCATGACCAGGCTTCACATGTAAAGCAGTTTGAACATATGTAAAAATTTAGAAGCAACCAGTAAAGGGCATCTAGATTATGCACAGAAGAATATTCGGTCAACTAAAGTGCTAGCAAATACAATTGTACATGATTTGCGTCCACATAACAACAGTTTAATGACAAAGTGGAAGCATAGGTCACGTATTGGTGGTTGTATGGAGAGCCCGCAACAAGAACAAGACAATGTGGAAGCAAAAGATTTATTGTGCTTATTTCGTGGGTAATATGCTTTCATTTTCCCCATCATAGTTAAAATTTAAAAAAAATCTTGTCCCATTTCGGTGGGGCGAGTTGTGGTAGCGTAGCGTGCGTGCTCCGGCCGCGCCTAGCCACGTCACAAAAAATAATTTAATACAGTTTTGTCAATATGGAAACAAAAGATTTGTTTGTGAAAATATCAGATATACACAAAGTATATACTACCAAACAGGAAGATTTCCAGTCAAATCTAGCAGAGGCTCCCAATATTATTTTGCAATGTATTCATATGATACGAATGTAATACTTGTATATCCCATCAAAAACAGAAGTGCAAAAGATTTAGTGGAGGCGTATAAAAAGGCATCACATATTTAATCATGTTAGGTTTTAAACCAAAGGCACCATCACTTTTGAAAATGTACAATATCAAAAAGAAAATATTTTTGGGAAATTAAAAAATTATTTTACGACGCGCTGTTAGGGCCCACACATTTCAACTAGCACCTCCAAATTCGCATAGGCGGAATGCAGCACAACGCGCTATTAGAACTTGGAAGAACCATTTCATTTCTGGATTATGCACAGTGCATCCAGAATTCCCGATGCATTTATGGGATCGGCTTATACAGCAGTCAGTCATAACACTCTATTTGTTACGAACATGCAGACGCAATCCATCCATCTCTGCACATGCTGCGCTCGAAGGAAACTTTAATTATGATACAACCCCTTTAGCACCACCAGGGTGCAAAACTATCATTTATGAACCTCCTGCACAAAGAAGAACACTTGCTCCGCATGGCGTTGAAGGTTGGTACATTGGACCCGCAGTAACACATTATAGGTGTTACACCGCCTACATTCCTAAAACACGAGGAGAGCGAATTAGTGACTCCGTCACATTTCATCCACATTTATGTGGAACACCAAATGTTACACCGTTAGAAAGAATTGTAATTGCAGCGAAAGATCTCACGTCGGCATTAACACATCCGCATCATGGCTTACCAATGCTGTCTTCTAGTAATAATGAAGATACAATGGCAGCATTAAACTAATTGGCTAAAACTTTTCGCGCCAGATATAACAGCGAAATCAAATCACCCAATCGGGATGATGTACGACCTCCGAGGGTGCATATGCACCACAAAAAGTTACAGTAGATGCAACACCTTCGAGGGTGCACACATCATTATCTCCAACACCATTTGAAATAAAGGCTCCACACATCATTCCACCAGATACTATAAATCGTAAACAAATGTCGCCTATGCATGCAACTACATCTACGGCTAGCACAACAAATTGACCATATTTATAGGACACAAGACCTAGTATTAAAATACATGGTGCATGTGCTATTGTAGACCCTTTTAATGGTAAATCGTTAGAGTATAGACAACGTATTAAACATCCAGGGTACAAACACATTTGGAACAATTCTATTATCAATGAAATTGGTAGATTGGCTCAAGGAAACAAAAAGGTGAAGTGGACTGATACCATGTTTTTTATTGAATATAATGATGTTCCATTCGATAGACGAAAAGACATTACATTTGCTAGAATTGTAGCGGACTATAGACCTCAAAAAAACGAAAAAATACGTACATGCATCATGGTACTAGGGGGCAATTTAATCAATTACCCTCATAATGTGTCAACTAAAACTGCGGAAGTCACAACCGCCAAGGTTTGATTTCACAGCGTTATCTCTTCACCTCAAGCAAGATTTGGAGTATTAGATATTGGAAACTTTTATTTGGGCACTCCCATGCAACGATGTGAATATATGTTTATCAATATTGCGGACATTCCAGATTACATTATTAAAAATAATTTGAAAGCTATTGCAAAAGATGGGAAAGTATATGTTGAGATAAGAAAAGGAATGTATGGGCTCACATAAGCAGGAATATTGGCAAATGAATTACTACAAAAGAATTCATTTAAACATGGATAAGCCCCATGCAAGCACACGCCAGGACTCTGGACACATAAAATTTGCACTATTTAGTTTGTTTTACTAGTAGTTGATGATTGTGGAGTCAAACACGTCGGCAAAGAACATTTTCTCCATCTGATTTCTGCAATAAAAGAATTTCATCCAAAAATATTAATTGATAGGCAAGGGAAATTGTTCTGTGGCATCAAATTACAATGGAATTACGACAAACGATTCGTTGATCTATCAATGCCTGGATATGTGAATGATGTCTTGCGTAAAGTTCAACATCTAACACCAAAATTCAAACAATACTCACCGTATCCGTACCAGAACATAATTTATGGCCAGAATACACAAACACCAACGCCGATTGACAAAACTCCATTACTGAATGATAAAGACAAAAATATATTCAACAGGTCATAGAGCATTGCTGTATTACGCCCGAGCCGTACGATGTTAGTTACACTTAGTAAAATTGCACACATGCAAGCGGTACCAACCCAATTTACAAAGAAATTAATAACGCATCTTTTAGATTATTGTGCCACCAATTCCAATGCAACAATACGATATCATCCATCCGATATGATATTGAAAGTCCATTGGGATACTTCATATTTGTCAGAACCCAAAGCTAGAAGTATATGTGGAGGGTACTTTTATTTAGGGAACCAACCGGTACACTTATACACTCCAAATGGACCATTATTAACCACTACAAATGTCATTCAGATTATTGTAGCATCAGCCGCTGAGGCTGAATATGCTTCATTATATATGAATGCAAAACTGCAACACCATTAAAACATGCGTGAATAGAAATGGGCCATAAACAACCACCGACACCAATACAATCAGATAATACTACTGCAGTTGGGTTGGCCAATGATACAATTCAACAAACATTCAGCAAAGGACTAGATATGAGATGGTATTAGATCAAAGATCAAATTAGACTAAGAAATTATGATGTATTTTTCAGACCAGTTTCGGAAAATAAAGGGGACTACTTTACAAAAGTCACTCTGCTCCCACACATCATAGACAAATACGTTACACATATTTGCACCAGTCTTTGTAGTCATACGAGGGTGTGTTGATATCTATTGTACAAAGCATACATCAATGATGTAGATATGTACGATACAAGTCTACATAGGCAGATTGATGGACTGCAAGCAAGAGCAACAGATCAGGATGACACTTTGATACTAATTAGGCAGCTCATAAAATTCACCAAGTAAATTTATGTTAGTAAACAACAACTAACTAGTAGTGTATAAAACCTAGATGTCGTCATTTAATTCTATCACTCCCTTGTCAAACTATATCTTGGTAAAGTGGAGGTTTGTCATTATGTAGACAGAGTTTGGAATGAAGGTAAAGGAAACAATCCAGCACATATTGCGAGGCCGACTTGTTCAAGTTATCCAGAAATCGCGCTGCTGATAGTCTTGGTTAAGGTACGCTGCAATCCAAATTTCAATACATCTTTTGAATTCTCCAATGGAAACAATTTGAAGATTTCTTTTGTCACAGGAATAATTGCACATTAAGCATAATCCAATTTCATTAATTTGTCAAAATAATGAATGAGAAGGAGGTTTAAATAACCTTGACGTATGGATGCATGATTTTTCTCTGTGATAAGGTTTGGATAAGGAAGTTCAGGATAAAGTGTGTTTGTAATATCTTCAATCTTAGGTCCATCTTCAATTTTTCCTTTTCTTCGTTTGTTTTGTGCATGAATTGGAGCGGTAAAAAATCTGCGTTGGAGATCCAACTTTCTCCAGCCTAACAAATCTAGGTTTGTGTCGGAAGGATTCATTTGAAAAGTATTGATGCACCAGCAACAAGTTAATTAGGATATCACTATTTTTTCGAAAGTAACCGTTGAATACTTGGTTCGGTTTAATGCTATTGAAAGGCAGGGTTGGTATGATAGCATTTTTATGTAGATGCTTGTTGGCGCAAGGTCAAATTTTGGGTTGTTTCTGCGTTCTACACAGCTAGCTAAAAAAATCATAACTCATGTAAACTACTTGGAACAAGAAAACGAAAGGTGTACATGCAGCATGTGGTCAAGAACAACAAAACATAAAACCAGCAGCAACACAATCTATCATTTTAGCTTCTCATATTTGATTTAGAAAAGGATCGGGCACCTTATTGGACCAAGATGGAATACCAGGAGCAAAGGCACATCATCAATTTGTCATTATAAATAAAGGGCGTAATCGCCCTAGTGGTTAGGTGGTGCACTTATCATGCCAGTTGTCACTGGCTCGATTCCTGGTGGGGGGTCATTTGCCCAATTAATTTTCATTTCACCATTGACCAATTTATTTAACAAAACAAGAGTCCATAGCTTAAGAAGGACTAGTGTTTTGTTGGACCCTTTACTTGTATGACTCATTGAACTACACTTAAAATAATACATATAATAATAATTATTATTAAATTTGTCATTATAAGAGTTATTTATATTAAAACTGTAGGAGAGATGGAGGAGTAAATTTAGTTGAAGATATATTGTGAAAATATAAACAACAAGAAGGTATGTATGGTCACTATTGAATTTGCTTTCAGTCTGATTTTACAACATAATGTTTGTCAGTGTCACTTCAGAGGCATACTGTGAACATAAGCCAATGTCGTGTTACTTATGTCACTCACAATATATAATATTTGAAAAATCCCATGTGGTAAATATAAGTGAAGTAAAATCTTATAAGGACATGTTTAGAATAATTACATTAGTTGATGATCTAAGCTAAAACATGTAAAAAAAGCAAATATGATAGTTTCATACTTTGTATCACTAGGTATTTTTCATATAATTTGTATTATATTATATTTTGTGCTTGTTACTATAATGATTTCCATCATAGATTCACTTTGTATGATTGGTGGACAAATTAACTTTCATTTTTCTAACAAATATTATTAGCAACATTTGATTGTGGTGCAAAATTCTTCAAATACATAACCATACACCAGAGATCACCAAGAAATTTAGCCTATGGACTTTTACTATGCAGAATTGAATGGAAACCATGCGTTGTTCATAATAATTAATATATCTTATTTTAAGTGTAGTTCAATGAGCCCTCTTCATGACGTAAAATATGCAAGATCTCTAGAAGGATCAAATCACAATTACGTGTGGAAATGACTCTAGTTTCATTCATGCTTGGAACATGCACATGTATATATAAATATATTTTATACAAACTTGTGTGACTTACATATTAAAAATAAAACATGTTTATTTATGTATTCAGTTAATCTGTATACAAAAAAGCAATTGCAATAATATTGATGATTTCCAAATTGGTTTCAATCTCTCATTGTGTATGCATATGTGTGTTGGGCATTTCAAAACATACTTCGTCTGTCAGTATCACGTGGGGTATTTTTTTCTTTCCTCACTATTTAACACTTGTTCTTTGCTTTCTATGCATATCCGATTTATTGGTGCAATTATATAAGCGGGAACACATACCTGTTCTTATTGTAAATGTTTAGCATCTATTCTTTTTATAATCACTTAAATATTAACATTTATTGTAATTGCTGTAGAAATATAGATTTATTTATCCTATTTTCCTTCCACTACAAGATCTTGCTATCATCCATTTAAAAGTTTTGTATTAGCTAGCTCATGACTTTTCGCCATTGGAATGGTTTCAAAACATACAAACCTTTCTTAACTAGTGCATCTACCAATCCTTGTCCTTCCAACGGTATATTCAAATCCATCCATAAGCTTCTACCATCTTGTGTAGAGCTCTATTTCTTTACTCACGTCAAGATGGTACTTATTACATGGAAAACAACATGATATTAGAAAAGACTGCTTTTGTTTGATACATTCCCAATTTGATTTGAGCAAGAGAGGTAAGGCGGGATTTTCTTTGAAAATATATTCAATTTTATGTATTGTTGAATTGTAGTTAATTTTATTGAACGAGTGCCAAATTTTCAAGTTTCCATCAGATTCAGGGTATAACTTCACTCCAATCCTGATTATAGGTAAGGTCTGGATGTTATATTTATGTTGACTTGATGGTACTATGTAACCTGGAAAATGTTTGTTCACATGAGACGGAATAGAACAACAGATAACCTGTTTATTCAAACTTCCTGGAAGGGACAATTTGGACATTTTAATTCCAGTATTTAGTATACAATCTTCCCAAATATCTCCAGTGGATTCCTCTTACAATTCTTTGGTGCAGATCTGCTCTTTCCTAAATATTGACATAGCCACTCAACAAATTCTAACATGAACATGATTACCTGTTGAGCACTGTATGACAACACTTTCATTAGACACCCTACTGAATATATGTATTTGCAATAGGGTACTCAATAATGGAGCATATACTTTAGGTAGATATGATGATATTAGGTGTATTGCTTCTCCAATACTAGTGAGATATTGGCATACCCAAGCACTTTGATTGTTATTGTTATTGAAATATTTGTTGGGTTCTATTAGGAAAACTTCATTCATCTTCAACCTCCTCTTCTTCAATTTGTCTCATAAAGCCAGCTATATTCTTCATCTTACTTGGCATTATCCTTGCACCTTGTATCTGCATCCCTAATCATTCGTATGATCCACTGAGTAACTTTTCTTATTGATATTCATTTTTGAATATCCCTCCCTCTCGTTGTATCATCATGTCTCTACATCATAGATCCTTATGAATGGTGGCTACCTATGATGACCTGCTAAAGGAAATACATATGTACTGCAATTTAGTCTTAATAAAGCTTCTAGATAAACTTATCAATGCCATACAATCTACCATCATATACAAGAAATAGTTTTTTCAACAAAATCATGTCATTCAAATTGTTGATGATTATGTCCATATTTGTTTGATCTTCTCATTCCAATCTATTACAAAATTCTTACAGAAACGCGTCATATTAAAGTGTGATATTCAATGTTATTTTTCGCTCAATCGTCAGGGATACTGAAGGAACCCCATCTTTTTGCTGAAGCTTGAAAAGTATTAGTTTCTCCAATAAAATGATTTGACTTCAAATGCTCATCATTAGAAAAAATGGCCAAACATACTCCTTTGTTGTCATAGAATTCTGTATACTAGAACTCATTGTCTGTTTTTTCTACATTTATGATACAACAAGTAAAAGATTCTGCCTATAACAATTTAATCCAATGTGGTTTTGTTGAAGTTCAATATGTGACAAATTAAAAAAGAATGAATAGTAAAGTATGATCCGATAATGTTCTACTTGTATGAAACGAACTCACCATCAACAATTTTTTTGTTAAAAAAAGTACATGCATTTAAGAAGAACCTCTTGTTGTACATTTCCAAAGATGTGGATTCTTTCCCTCTCAAATTCTATTCAGTCTTGAAAAAGGAAAAGAAAATCTTCTATATAATTGTCATTGGCAGATCGGATTAGGTCCCGGGAAAATGTTTTTTGACTTGCGTTTAGTTTCTCTTTTATGTAATTTACAAAACAAGGATTCTGGTCTTGGTCATTTTGAGATAGTTAATTACAAGCGAATTAAAGATTCTTCTTTATTACAGCAGAAGCCAACAATTGAAAATTCTATTTATGTTTTTCAGAAAATTTGCGCCCAATTTGGTATTTAAGGAAATGGTTGGAAGAATTGATACATTGGTTTTGGCTGCTGACAGGTTCTGTGTCGTATTGGGAACTTCACATATATCACCTTTTAGACCACTTTCCTTACAGTAGTACGGTACCAAATCATTACGGATCCCAGAGCAACTCTATTGGAAACTTTGAAAAAGTGGCGCGCTCAATTGAGATCCAGATCCAGTTGCTTTACACGATCAGCAGATAAATTTACAGGAGGAATGTTTTCAATTAGATCTATATATTGAAGCTTAAAGATCATAAACTAAACAACTACTTGGGATTTTTAAAAATTAAATACACATTGAAGTTTAGACCTGAACTTTCACCAAATTTCTGTTGATAGTAGAAATAATTATAAAAGAACTTTTCATTCATCTTTGATTACGGTGTTTCCAACTCTAGTTAAATCCTCCCCGGCACAGACTTTAAACTCGGTCTTTTTATTCAAATGAATTATGCTGATACGGAAGACGAATGAAGCAAAGAAAAATTTCATCATTTACGAAATCAAATACATGCAGTTCAATTGGGAATCCTTCTTGATAAAGAAAGATTTACTTGTAAAGCAGAATCTTAATTTATAGACATAGATAATCATAGTCATTTAGATCCGTTCTTCTCTAAATCTCAAACATTCACAAATTTAAACCCCCAAATTTTCCTAAATATAAAGAAATTGCGGAAAGTTCTACTTATTTAGAGTATGAAGCTTGGCTAAGTTGCTTCCTATGTACTCGTCTGTCACAGATGATTCAATTGTGTGACTGTCAAAGGATGTTTACTTACTTCCTGCATTTTAAATTTAATATGACCCTTTTTAGAAACCACATGTATCTTTGGATTGGTGAGACTCCTATATATTTACGTCATTCGCTCATTTGAAATCATTTGAAAATTTACGTTTAGACATACTCTCCGTTACAATTCAACATCCCGCTCGTGATCGGAGAAAGGTGTGAAAGCTGATGGAAATAATTACGTTGAAGGATTCTCCAACGTGTTGTGACACATTCTTTATGGCAAGACTGATGAGTATTTAAAAAACCGGACCTAGATGAATCTTGTTTTTTGCTAAGTAAGATTTTCTAAATGGAAAGGATGTCTAATTGTTTGAATGTGTATTTAGTAACGTATAAGTGGACAAGTGATTAACGTATATTATTAGCGTACAAAATCAGCCATAGGTATACATTTTTTTGTCATTCCCTATTTTCACAAACTCATCCCGCTAATTTATCCCTCCTTTTGCTAGATGTTTTCCTAATTAATAATTGGATATAATTGATGTATCTATAAGGTTATGATTAAGTCTATGAAACTATATAGGGAATTAGAAAATAAAATAACCACGCAAGATATGGCTAAATATAAAAACTTTTAACCTATGAATCCATTCGTTACTCCATTGATTTGCCTTAACAAAATCTGATACTATTGATAGTGTAGACAAAACAATCTACATCTTCACCTAAAAAGGAGAAATTTATCCCTCCGTTTCTAAAGTACCAAGCATTAGTCTCATCTTCGAGTCCTTCCTATTGATGTTGATTGTTGACTCTGCAACAAGATAACAAAAGAAAGGAGATACTTTCAAGTTAAATTAAGCTGGATATTTCTTTATTCGAATAACATTCGATAGAAGAGAATTGATACAAATTTCACATCACACAACTCCTGAAAACGGGAGATAAAGACATCAAATCATCCTGGCGCGCCGTGAATTTCTTGTTTTCTTGCCTTTGAGATCACTTGCGGAGCGTGCAACCAAAGGATCTCAGAATAAAGCCTGATCATTACATCCTTTTGGAAGTAATTCGAGTTCTAGAAAATAAAATTTCTCCGATGGCTACAACACGCAAAAACAAAAGTCGTACTCCGAACAATCCAGCTCCTCCATCGAACCTTGGACCAAACAGCAACTATGTCACCCCTGCTCCTGGTTCAGAGCAAGCTGGACGACATTCTCAGGAATCAAACTTTGTCCCACCATCAACTAGCAGTGGAAATAAAAACAAACAAGCAGCTTCTAGAAGCATTATTAGAACACGGAGACAGATGCAACAACAACAGAATCTCCAAGAAAGCTTTGATCCTCCATCCTCATCATTATCAATGCAGAAAGAAAACCAAGATAGAGATAGACATGACAACCTTTCCAGCTCTAGATCTAGCAGAGGGCCTGCTCATCCAGTTTCAGCCTCGTCAATATCTGGACCTCCCGGTTCCATGCAAAGACCTGATCCTTGGAACGATTCTGCTTATGGAGGTGGCCGGCAAGGTGGCCAAGATCAAAGATATGGCCACAGGAGCTATCCTCCACCAGGTCATATGGAACAGCATTCACGGTATCCAAACTCATCTGGCATGGTACGTCATCAAATTGAAATACTATTCTCAATTTAAGGGTAGTGCATATGTTTGTCACTATCTTCGCCATCTTGTTGAAAGTGTTTGCATGTCCAATGAAAACAATTTATTTCATTCTCTGTTTTGCTCACATTTTATTGCGCAATTTTTACCTTTTCCGTTCCATGGTATCTTACGACAACTACTTTACACGACCCACTTGATGAATGTAACGGCTACTTTTGAATCATGACAATATCTTGTCTCTACCCTTCTTTTGTACACATGTGTGCTATAAACACTACATCGATCTCTCCTATCAACTGTTGCGATTGGAATGCGTTACACAATGGGAAATCGAACGTCTCAACAGAATCCAAGTCCTACCCAGGGATACTACGGACATGAGCAACCGCGTGATATGCTCCCTATCGCCGGTTCACTTTCAAAAGAGTTAGATTTAGCTGCGAAGGAGGATGATCTTGACCTCGGTGGTGGTTTCTCAGATACAGGACCAGGCAAGAAAACGCCAGGTAGCAACAGTAGTAAAAAGCAAAGTCAATCTGTGCCTGAGGGGAAGGGTCCAAGTAATGAGAACGATGCCAACGATTTTCGAAGAAGGGAAAGTCAAGATCAGAACAGAGGTTCTAATCCAGTTGACAACCGTCACCCACCGCACTATCAAGGATACCCAGGGAATCAAAACTACCCACATTATTCACATGATAAAGGAGCACCTCATGGTGGCTACGGTGGTGGTTCTTACAATCACAACTATCCACCACCTGTACCAGGAGGATCAGGTGGCCATGGGTACTATCGATCTCCCCAATACCATAGTTCAGGTCATGGCAACTACCCTCCTGACCAACAAACTCCACAAAGTACTTATCACCCTGGATCATACCCCGGTGGTAACAATCAAGGTTATCCACAGCCATTTTCTCCACACGGTTCAACCCAGAAACAACATGGACCATGGAGTCCAGACAGAAATAGACCCTCTTACGGTAATGAGAATTTTCCTGAACCACCGGAAATTTCTAGAGGTAATCTTCATGATAACGTCAATCACTCATCATCCAATTCTGGAGCAAGGAAAAAACTAGATTCCCCCCCTACCAATAAAAGACAAATGAGAGATAGAAGACCTGAAGGTGCATGGCTAGATAGAATTGAAGGCTCTGACAATAGAACTCCCGAAAAAATTGGTGGTTTCAAGGTGTGTTTGGAATCGTTCAAAAAATTGTTTCATCTTCTATTTAATTGATCCATGTTGAACTTATCGTCGCTCTTTATCTATTTTTCATACCCAAAACAGAGTGATTTCTTAAATATAGGCCAATCACCTTTCAGATCACCATTGCCCTCAGACAAAGATCAGACTGATAGATCAACACCGTCATCCAAAAGATATAAGAGGTCACCTCTTCTCACTGACACTCCATTCTCACTTGATACTCCAGGAGGAGTGAATTATGACTCACAGGCGAATCTCAATTGGTCACCTATGGACCCTAATTTTTTTGATGACCCCCCACCAGTATCCAGATTTGATCAAGATCCTTCCATTCATTTTGAAGCGTTTGACAACACCCCTGCCAACCCTAATTCTTCCTATCGTAGAAGACCCGGATCTCCAACTGGACATTCTGATCGTAACCACCCTCCAAGGAGTCCTTTTTCCAACTTTGTATCAAACAAACTCAGTCCATTAAATAAATCAACTCCTTTACAAACGTCTCCATTGGATAAGAAACAACACAGTTCACATGATAGAAATAGACCGAACTTATATCCATCAAAGCACGGAGGAGACTATGATAAGAGAGGAAATCCAATGGATATGCTATATGGTATGGATCGTCATATGGGTGGCTATAACAATAGTCCACCAGACATGAGAAACAATAGTCCAAACTATTTTCCTTCCAACTCGTCACGGGAACGATTTAGACCAAACAACCAGGGTCCCATTCGCCTTCAGGTAAGAATTATTCCCGGTTTTGCTAACTTTTATCGTACGTTCAATCATCTCATAATAATTCTCTGATCTGTTCCAGATTGGTAATATTGGTGCGAAGCAAGCTGAAACGCGAAAAGGTTTTGACGGGATCAATCGAGCTGTCAGCGGACCACCAATGAATCCACGGAACGGGGGTCCTCCACGTAGTTCTCCACCACCGAGTTTCCCATTTGGACCACCTGAACCATCGAGTTCTCTTCGACCAATGATTCCCGAGCGTCCAGGAGGTCATGATGCTTATGGAACACCTCTCACCAATATTTCAAATAGACCACCGAACAGGACACCTCCTCACTATGATGGTTATCATGGAGGGCCAGGAATGATGCCTGGTTCAGCTCCTCGATATTATGTAATGCCGCCTATGCCTGGTACTACGCCAAATAAACATGGTTCAGGTAAAGAAAATGATGGAAGTGGTGAGAAAAGGTCTCCATGCAACTGCAAAAGATCAAAATGTCTCAAACTGTATTGTGAATGTTTCGCGGCTGAAAGATATTGTGTTGGATGCAACTGTCTTGATTGTAATAATACCCCTGCATTCGAATCTATCCGAGCTGAAGCAATAAAAGCAACACGCGCAAAGAACCCCAATGCATTCAAGCCTAGATTTTCGTCTAAATTCCGAGTTGGTACAATTAGTTCCTCACCAGGCGGAAAAGGTCATAATATGGGTTGCCGTTGTAAAAAATCGGCTTGTCTCAAGAAGTATTGTGAATGCTTTGAAAATGGAGTGTTGTGTGGTGATAAATGTAAATGTGTCAATTGTCAGAATTTCGTCGGTTCCCAAGCTCTCATTGACAGACGGAGGAAGATTAAAGATCATAGAGGAGCAGAGTTTGCTATGCGTACTGCTGATCAAGCATGGAAGTCCCGCGGATCAGAAAAAAAGAATGCAAATGATTTACCAAGAAACCCTCGGATGTCGCTACACCACTCGTCTGGAGGTAGGGGAAATGTGGGAATGAGTCCAAGCCCCATGCATCATCCACCAGCTCACACACCAGGAAGTGCACATAGTAACAACTCCTTTCTGCCGCCTCATATGATGCAAAGGCCAGGATATGGAAATCCACCAATACCATATGGAAAGTCTCCTATGGACAGAGTATCAAAAGATAGGAGACCCATACAGTATGCAAGATCACCAATCAAATCCACTCCTCGAGCACCTGCAAGTCGACTTGGGTTCAACCCCCTTTCCAAGAAGAAGGGTAAACAACCTGAACCTGCATTAGCTATATTTGGTCCTCGTAACCCAAAACAAACCAAATCCACTGCTCTTGGGGTATTCTCTTATTTATCGAATGACGGTCTTTTCAATGCATCTTTGGTTTCGAAGCTCTGGAGCAACTTCTGTCTAGACGAGGAGTTATGGAAACTCTAATGCTCATGAAAAAAGTCCCAAACTCAAAAAGAACCAAGGCTAATCAGATTATTATATAAAATTCATACAACAAATCTGCAACTCTACCCGCATGAAAACCGCTCGAAAGGAAGATAGATTGCTTTGATCAGATGGTCTAATATATGTTTGAATTTTTGCGTCTTACTTAGAGAAACTCGATTTACAGTGTACAACCTCTGTAAGATTTGAGGATCGTTAAAATAATATGATTTATACAAATTTTTAGTTCCATTAAAGCCAAGTCTTAATCTCTTCTTTTCACTCACTTGTTATCCTATCTCAATTTTAACCCAGAAACTGTATGGGTAAAGAAATTTAAGTCACCTGAAAATCTCGCAGTTGTCACACATTAAGTGAGTCCTATTATCAAGGCAACGAGGCGGTTCTGCACTAAAAAACCTACGTCCCTCACAAACGAAATCTTAAACGGGAATCTAATTAAATTGTAAGTGTTAAAATCTAGCGAAAAATGCATGCTATTTTTCTATATCAAACATAGACACCATGACTCTAGTCCCACGTTTTCACGAATAGAACGATCCTTAACACGACCTCTTCTGTTTAGACTTGAAAAGTATGGGATCCAAAGTATGTCTTCACATAATAAACTGATTCATTCAGAAGAAAAGTACATACTTTTCATGCATTTTGCATTTGAAACAATGTTTGCGTTGTGACAATCAAAATCTCTGTTAAGGAATCGTGGATTCCGGAATGTGCAAATGATATCATTTACTTCCCCAATGTTGCTTTCTGTTCTCACAAGACCGGTGTGAAAGTTCACTGACATAAGTTTCATTTTGTAAATTCTTGATGATCATGGTTCACCTAAGCTCATCCTTATGCCCAACTGCTTCACTCTAAATAACACTAATATCAGACTTGTCGGTCATTTGAAGATATTTGACGTGAAAACAATTTGAAGCTGTAAACTGCAGATAAAAAAATAAATATATAAATAATTCTGAGCTATGGGACATGAATGTCTAATGCAATAATTTTGGATGAGTACGCTGTTCGAAGAAATAAATTACCAAATTCAAACTCAAAAAGTATTACAGTCCCTTCTTTACTTTTATTTGATGCTGGTCAATGCGCAAAAAATTGTCAAGATATTCTGAAAAATGCACGCGGGAAATTTCCATACAATTTTATAAGGTCAACGGAGAAATCGAAAAGAAGAGGGAATGGCCATTCGCATTGATGCTATGTGCCAATTTGTAATCAATCATTAGAATATTGACAACGAAACAAAATTCAGGGCGTTTGTCACAAATTAACTATTTTTGCCATACATAATAATTGATTTAAACAAATCAGATTGTGGAAGGTCTTTCAAGCAAGCCTTTCAAAGTCTTGCGATTTCCGGTGTTGAAAAATCTGGAGAATTCTTATCATCAGAATATCAAATTTGATTCTGATATCATTCAATAGGAATAAATAAGGTTTTACAAGAGAACGCTACTAGTGTAAAGTTAAATTGAGGATGTATGCTCGAATCCCAAAGCCCAGCCATGCCGATTTAATTTTAAGTTCAAGTCTAGATCTCCTGAAAAACAAATCTCTTCTAATCGACAATTTTATTCATAGAGAGCATATAGAATCAGGAAACACAGAATTTCTCCAACCTATTTATTTACAAAACCATGAATCTGAGGTATTTGAAGCCCCTTCGGAAACTTCACTTGTGAAAGAAGATATAAAAGCACATTCGAGTCCACACATATTATCCAAATCATCAGAGGTTTTGACTTCAAATGTCAGAGAGAATCATCAAAGGTCTCTCACAACGAAGGGGAGCTTATATCAAGGTCCCAAGGTGTTCGAAGATACGAATAGCAGAAATAGTGAAGTTGATGATTTGATAAAATTCTTTTCAAACATACGTATAGATTCAAAAACTGCAGAGCACTACAGTCGCACCATGAGAGACAATGGCTTCGACGATATTTTGTCTCTCGAGGATGCAAGTGATGAAGACCTTCAAGGGATGGGGATTAAAGTTGGACATGTCAGGCGTATGAAACGTGCCCTCTCAATGAATAACATTTCATCTACACCTTTCGAAAGAAAGAACAGTAGTTACAAAAATACACCCCTCGTACATCAGAAAAGTGCGCCTCTTACAGGAGTTTTTATCGAAAGTGGTCATAATTTAGAAAGACAAGAGCGGAAATCAGATGAAATTTCGGGAAGAGTATGGAGTTTTGATGAGAACAAAGATCTCACAGTAAAACAAAATAATTATCTTCTTGACAATGAGTCCTCTCCGTGTACAGCAGTGAGAATGAAAGACAGAGGAAAACGAATTTCAAGAGAGGAAAAAAATCCACCAACAAAATTATCCCGTGAAGAAAGATTGCAGGCGCACAGAAGAAGAAAAATTATTGAAAATAAGCATAAAGAAGATTCATATAGATGGGAAAACCCCCCACCCAAGCAAAAAGCCTCTCTTACAAAAAAAGTCGAACGAAAAGATGATCTTGTAAATAGGCTAGAGGCAAATCCAACTGAGCGGAGAAGACAGCAACAGCTCAAGAAGCAAAATGAAAGACTGCAAAACAATCTTAAATATTCTATTGGTAATTCAGACAAAAGAGATATGGAATTGCAAGCCATGGCAATGAAGAGTGAACCTGTGAAGAAAGCGATATCTACCGCAACGAATGATAGACTAGAAAATAATTCATATGCTCGCGCAAATAAAAATAATGAATTTGACTTTCAAAGAAAAAGCACACTGACAGACAAAATTGTAGAGGAAGGAAAATGTAGTGAGAATACCTCTTCAATAAGGTCAAAAGGAAGAATTCGTTGTGAAACATGCAAATTAATTTCAAAGTGCGAAGAAGATGTTGATAATCCAGGGACATATTATTGCACTTATTGTTGGGATGAATACGACAAAACTTGTGATGCGATTGAAACATTAAATTCTGAACGAATGGTCAACGATTTAGATTCAAAGGAATCTACGAAAACAACAACAATAAAGACTCGAATATTATCTAATCTTCCTCATGATGAAGCTTTATGGTTTTTGCACGATAATCCTCAACTTGGTGATAAATTATTGACGACAGGGAGAACAATGAAATGTTGGATAGAAACAAAAGATCCAAGGAACAAAGATTGCGTACGTGTATTGCTTGGAAACATAGATTATAGTGGAAGTTTGGATGGAGCTGGTCTGGATGGTCCTGAAATCGCTCAAAACTTATTCATAGGGACTGAATGCATCCGAATACGGGATGTGGTGGGCTATTATATAGATTATAAAATCATAGATAAACGAAAGACTCAAGACAAATCAGTCATCGAACTTACATTAAAGGGAAGCAAGGGAATTATTTTAACAGGTGAAAATGCTCAATTATCTACGAAAGACTTTCTTGAAAACTGTGATGGTTGCATAGATGTTATTTTAGACCCACAATGTGCAACAGGTGAATGGTATCCTTTCCGAGAATCTATTTCAATGAGAAAAATTGCACCACAATTTAGATCAAAAGGCGTTGGATATATTCGACTTGGAGACGATATGAGTAAAAATGGACTTGCGTTCCTTTCCAGTGACGGCTGTAAAACTTTCTTTTCATCAATGACGAGTTTTCCTGATTTGACTTCTCCACTGACTGGATTGCAACCAAAAACACCATGCTGTGTTTCTAAAGTTCAACGGCGTCAAACACCAAATAAAAAAACCCCAAAAAACAATATGATTAGTAAACGAGGACATGGAAAATTGTCTCCTAAAGACCAACGAAGAGATAATAAACAATCCAAAGGATCCGAAATGGATAATGCTAAAGATCTCTTAAAACAACTAGAAAATAGTGGGTCGAATATACCGCTAAAATGGGATGCAAAAGCAAGTATAATATCCACATTAGGTGAAACCATATCATGTCCATCTGGATCCCAGTTTTCCGGAAATGCCCTCACTGCTTTAGAGGACGTTTTAAGTTCAAAAAATATAAACATATTTGTTCTTAGAAGCACTATTCAATCAATCACAAGTATTGGACTTTACCTCAGAAAAGATTTAGTTTCTCAGGTATCTTGGCGCACAATTTTCGTTGAAATATTGAAACAACTGAAAAACAAACGAGTAGCCCCAGAAGCCAGGAAGGCACTCTTTAATTTGCATGGAAGATGTTTTACTTTGGCAAATACAATGGAACTTGTATTGCAGGCACTCGGATTGGGTCATTCAGATAGACCAAGTGCTGTAAAAAAAGGGAAAAAAAGTATTGGAAAAGGTATAGACACAAATAAAAAACCTGCAAACCAAGTCGAAATAATTGAATGGTTAGCTATTGCCCTAACGAAGGAATGTGAAATGGATGGCTTAGAGTCAACATTGGATATAAATTGGTTGGAAATACTGTCAAGATTTTTTATTTCTAATATAAGCCATCGAGATCAAAAATGCCGTAAGCATGTCTTCGACGGAATCACTCATATCATTGTTTACGCTATAAAGCAACTTAGCATTAGTAAGGAAAATGCTTTTATGTTATGTGGTGAGCTAAAGAAAACAAATCCAAGAGGTTGGAAAACAATAATACAACGTGTGAATATGTTTTTTTTGCGATGAAGGAGATAATATAAGAAGGGAATTTTATGATAAAATTTAGCTTTGACAATTCATATAGTTATTCATGCTTCTGTACAATCTCGATTTTATAATCAAGATTATCGGGGCGCGTCAAACGAGTAGACAGAAATCATTCATGTCCAGTTCAAGTTTAAGACATCATTCATTGAATCAGCTTAGGTGAAAGGCAAGCAAATGGTTCAAACTGAAATGCGCTCCATGGATTGGACACCGATACCTTTGTTTCTAGAGATATTTTCCAAAGCGTACCAGGAGACCTTTCAGAAAAGACGATGTCATCCGCAATTTCGTGCACCTCACATCACCTATAGTTAGATTTCCAACATGCTCAAGGGGCTTTTGCAATATGTACCCTATGGAAGATGATATCTCTAAGAAAGTTACACATTGTACTTGAACTTTCACTATATAATATGGAATCAATTTATTTGAACAAAATAATCTCCAAAACTTTGTTATCTGTTTGATTTAGTTTATCATTTTCTACTCGTTTGGAGCAAACATATCCAAATGTACGATAATTTAGCTTCTGAAAATGTTTTGCTATCCTATTAGTTTGTACTTCCAATAAATAACCAAGTCTTCTTGAAATCCTCAGTTTCCATGACAAGATAAGCTTGACTAGTTCCTGGATTATTGGGTTTGAACTTCACAATAAATTCAGTGGGCTCTTTGGATAAAGCACCTTCTGTGGGAGAAACTGTCCAATCTGCTACGTTCGAATCACTTGTGAAAGCACAACGGAAATCAGCAAATCCCATGAATTGGTTCTTCATCTAAACGTCAAGTCAATAATAAGTGACAGTTGCGATTTGTGAGTATCGTAGAGAATGGGGAAAGTGGACGACAACCCATTATGGGTAAAGCATCATTTCTGCAATAAAACTTACCTGGAACTCATGTACTGCAATACGATTTATACTGGAAACCATCTGAATAGTATCCTCAAAATCACCACCCACAGCAACTTCTCCAAAGGTTTCATCTAAATCAAAATCTTGATTCCTCTCCACCCCAAACTTTGCAAGAGTACGCCAATCTTGCTCAGCACTCTCTTGCTGTTCTTCAAATTTCTCCGTCATTTCCCTCTGTTGCAATTGTTTAGCACGTACCTCCTGCTGATTTTGCCAATTCTCCAACTGTTGTGCTCGTTGCACGTCCATACCCTTCTCGTTGATAAGTTTATCAGCATATCCAGTATCTGTACCCCAGGAATTTTTAGCAGACATACTTTTTGAATTGAAAATAGATGGGGCGGAATTTCCGCCAATCTTTTCAAGCCCTTTGTTCCCATCTCCAGCGACTCCCATTTGTCCATCTCCTCCATCGAATTCATCAAAATCGACAAAATCTTGCAAGGATCCTGGACCATATCGGTCTATTTGATCTTTGGACATATTGGTTGCTTCCTTTGTGGAGTTTTCGATATCTTCGGAATCTGGAGCACTGCTTTCGGCATAGAGTTCTTTGGAAAGATCGTCAAGATATCCTTTTAGGACGACATTGGTGGCTTTGGAAGAGGTTTTGAAAAAGGTAGGCGCTGTGAAAGCAGATGCCGATGTGATGGAAAATAAAACTGCAATTGATGTTATTTTCATGGTTTTGTTGATACTTTGTAACTGATTGGCAAATAAGTTGTGAAAACTTTTTGATGTGTTGACTGCTCTTGGTGGTTTTGACTGTGACACTTGAAGAGATGCAATCTTTTTTTGATATCAGAATCTATTTCATACGTAACTATGTACTACATATGCATCGTATTTCCATAGGTAAGGATTCTATCTGCAATCGAGTAGCTAGTACCACGAGATACGTACGATGTCTATGATGTTTAATTTCCACCAATCCGCACGAAAAGCCCAGTATAAAGTTATACATACATAGCATGATGTAGGAGATTATAGATACCATTTAAAAGTGATGATGCTTAGAAGAATTATGGTGACAAGGAACAGATCTTCCTCTATTATTTAGGGCCAGTCAAGGCGTGACAAGCAAAAACAGATCAAGCAGCTTGAATTCTTTGTATAAAACCAGTAACCCAAGAATCCAGAATGGTATTGTATTTATTCCTTACTTGCCATGAAATGTGAAAAGTTTTGGTATTTATATTTATCATGTTAATGAAGCAAAGGAAACAAATGTAGCCACCAAAGGGAAAATATGAGGAAAAAGTTGGAACTTATGATGGTAAAAATAGAGTAATACCAAGATTACATTATTCAATAGTGAGCTTTCAAGCCACTAATTGACATCAAGTATTTAGATAGACACTTAGATTTGCACTAATGTAAGGAATGCAATCTATACTAATTGTTTGCAACTCACAACAAATAGTACAGCTTGTAAATCGTGAAGTAGGCACGAAACCATTCGCTTTGAATTAGCGTGTGAGCTGAGATGTGCTCAAATCTTTATCACACCTGGATACAAAATGCAGTTTGAAAGCTCGTTGAATCCAGATTTTTTTCTTTGAATGATGGAAAGGTTCACCACTCTATGAAGCTATTTTTACATAATGTATAAAATCATACTTTGATCAATTTGAATTATAAGCAGGCTTGTCTAATAAAAAAAATGAGGGCAGCGAAAGAATAAAAATACAAATTAAGATAAACTCTACTTTAAATTAATCTAACGGAATATCAAGGTAAGAAACGACACAAGTTCAAGTTATCTGACCAATCAATGAAATCTTAAATTTTTGATTAGCACGCTATTTTACGTTTACTTCATGCTACAATTATGATTCAGAAACCACTTCAAAAAATGTCGAAGTCACAGGCCCTCTTATGCCATTCCCGTACCCCTGACAATACAATATGTGCTTTCCTGTTGATACTCCAAATAACGGAATACTAGTTTCCCCTTCAATCAGAATACCTGAATCCTCTAAAATCAAAATTCCACTGAAAGTAGCATTTTCAAAATCAGGATGTTTATCAATGAAAAATACTACAAACTTTATTTTTATGCCAGTCTCTGCTAAGTTTTGGGTTGAGCGAAAATGTACTCTTATTACCAAATCGTCAGACTCTGATAAAACAGAAGAAGCTAATGTGATATTCTCCACTTCTGGACCTTTTGGTAAACTATATGGCGATTTGGCAACTTTAGCTGCATAAAGTAAGACTTTATTTGTGTTGTGAAGAACAACATCTTCAAAATAATTGCACTCTTCATAAAATTCTGTTCCTATTTCAAAAGTGTACGATGCAACTCCTAAAGCCTCATGAGCCCAATCCGTCGTTACTCCACTTGTTTCATAAACTTCATTATCAACTCTATGACGAGGAGTAGTAAAAGATGCGAACTTTTCTGCTAATATTCTCAGCTCTCGATCATTCGGTGAAATAATTTTATCTGAGTGCAAATAGGGCCAATAAAAAGTTTCTCCATAGCTATGTACATCAATCAATACTCCCTCTGCTTCAGCCGTATATGCAAGACTTGCTGGATCAGCTACATTTGAACCTGGAGGTAAAACAGATTGAAAATAATTTACTATGGCTTGCGTTTCGGGCTCAGAAGCTGGTCCTGTACCAGGGTAGGAGCTATAACATGGCCCACTTATGCCTACAGTTCCCCATTGCGAATGAGGAAAATTCCGGTTCAAGTCTACACCATATTTAGACCCATCGTCTCTATAACAAGGCAATGAGCAACTCGAACATGTATTCATATTTTTTCTTCTAAGATAAAAGTAATTTTGTTGTTCTAATTGTAACTCCTCATCTTCTCGACCATCTGGATTGGATTGAATTATCATGTGTACTTCTGTGTAGTCTAATACCCAGGTTTTGTCAGAGTCCTTGCCATATTTATCTAGAATATCTTCTGCAAATCGAGCACAAGCTTCAGTCGTCGCAAGCTCACGAGAATGTAAACCGCACATGACAAATAATGGTGGTTTTGTGAGATTAGCAGGGCTTTTCTTGTTAGTGAGCTTGAGTGCTAGAATATCATGCCCACCTTCTCCAGTAGACTTCAAATATGACGGACCTATATTGATAATTTCAACAAGATCGGGATATTGTGTACTGAGATATTCTAAAGTCATATAGGTACCTTGAAGGTTTCGATAGCAATGAAAGTAGGAATTGATTTGAGGATAAATAGGAGACTCTTCCAATTCCAATGCGCTTGAGTTGTTGTACATCATTTGGTATTGTGATAGGTCAAGTGCAGACTCTGCTGAAATGAGTGGGTCGAGCTTTCTGTTTTTTCGCGCCATCAAGTTTTGTTCTATTCGAATGTTGGGTAGAAGAAATGCATACTGGAAAATACTTTGGTCATGATATAGAAGGAAAAAGATTCGGTCGTTTTTCTTTTCTAGTAAGTCGAGCTGTGCTAAGATTGGGTATGTTTTAGAGCTAATTTCAGGAGATGGAATTGAAAGAATAATTGGATGTCCGATGAATGTTTGATGATGTTTGATTTTTAGGTGGAAGAGTTGAAAGAGCAGTTGTCTGTTGGATAAAAGTGAGAGAACGCATTCCTGCTGAGTCGATGTGGGAAGGAGGCGAGTAAATAGGAGGCAGAGAGCTATGGAATAAAGTAAGCATGCATTGCGAGATTTCCTTTGTATCATTTTTGTTTTGATTCATGACACGAAGTATCTGTTCAAAGAAATGATATCTGGAAACTCATGTGATGTTATTTTGTATTATAATTTTCTTAAATATGTATGGAGTCTGCATGATTTGCTTTTGATATTCTACTTTTCTATGAATACGAATATGAATATGTTTTAAGAATTACAGAATCTGTATCTAAATATGGATCATTATTAGGGATTTTGTTCAGGTGCAACATAAATTCTTTTTCAGTATTTGAGTCGTGGATAAAAAGTAAATAGATGAACAAAAGAATAAATGGCGGCTTCATTGCAACCCTAAAATAAGACACGAAAATATAATATATTAAAAATACCATAACAATTTTATACATCACAATAAAATTTATTGCAAACGTGAAATCTCGTGAACAAAAAGATTATTGTGTTCACAATGCATTGACAAAAACTTCGACGAAGACTATTTTCATCACGATTTGTTCTATCTTGATTCAGAAACCACTTCAAAAAATGTCGAAGTCACAGGCCCTCTTATGCCATTCCCGTACCCCTGACAATACAATATGTACTTTCCTTTTGATACTCCAAATAACGGAATACTAGTTTCCCCTTCAATCAGAATACCTGTATCTTCCAACAATAGGATCTCACTCGGCGAACTTGATTCCAAATCAGGATGTTTATCAATGAAAAAACTTACACTTTGTACTTGCAATTCAGTATCTATTGAGACCTGATTTGAGCGAAAATGTACTCTTATTACCAAATCGTCAGACTCTGATAAAACAGAAGAAGCTAATGTGATATTCTCCACTTCTGGACCTTTTGGTAAACTATATGGCGATTTGGCAACTTTAGCTGCATAAAGTAAGACTTTATTTGTGTTGTGAAGAACAACATCTTCAAAATAATTGCACTCTTCATAAAATTCTGTTCCTATTTCAAAAGTGTACGATGCAACTCCTAAAGCCTCATGAGCCCAATCCGTCGTTACTCCACTTGTTTCATAAACTTCATTATCAACTCTATGACGAGGAGTAGTAAAAGATGCGAACTTTTCTGCTAATATTCTCAGCTCTCGATCATTCGGTGAAATAATTTTATCTGAGTGCAAATAGGGCCAATAAAAAGTTTCTCCATAGCTATGTACATCAATCAATACTCCCTCTGCTTCAGCCGTATATGCAAGACTTGCTGGATCAGCTACATTTGAACCTGGAGGTAAAACAGATTGAAAATAATTTACTATGGCTTGCGTTTCGGGCTCAGAAGCTGGTCCTGTACCAGGGTAGGAGCTATAACATGGCCCACTTATGCCTACAGTTCCCCATTGCGAATGAGGAAAATTCCGGTTCAAGTCTACACCATATTTAGACCCATCGTCTCTATAACAAGGCAATGAGCAACTCGAACATGTATTCATATTTTTTCTTCTAAGATAAAAGTAATTTTGTTGTTCTAATTGTAACTCCTCATCTTCTCGACCATCTGGATTGGATTGAATTATCATGTGTACTTCTGTGTAGTCTAATACCCAGGTTTTGTCAGAGTCCTTGCCATATTTATCTAGAATATCTTCTGCAAATCGAGCACAAGCTTCAGTCGTCGCAAGCTCACGAGAATGTAAACCGCACATGACAAATAATGGTGGTTTTGTGAGATTAGCAGGGCTTTTCTTGTTAGTGAGCTTGAGTGCTAGAATATCATGCCCACCTTCTCCAGTAGACTTCAAATATGACGGACCTATATTGATAATTTCAACAAGATCGGGATATTGTGTACTGAGATATTCTAAAGTCATATAGGTACCTTGAAGGTTTCGATAGCAATGAAAGTAGGAATTGATTTGAGGATAAATAGGAGACTCTTCCAATTCCAATGCGCTTGAGTTGTTGTACATCATTTGGTATTGTGATAGGTCAAGTGCAGACTCTGCTGAAATGAGTGGGTCGAGCTTTCTGTTTTTTCGCGCCATCAAGTTTTGTTCTATTCGAATGTTGGGTAGAAGAAATGCATACTGGAAAATACTTTGGTCATGATATAGAAGGAAAAAGATTCGGTCGTTTTTCTTTTCTAGTAAGTCGAGCTGTGCTAAGATTGGGTATGTTTTAGAGCTAATTTCAGGAGATGGAATTGAAAGAATAATTGGATGTCCGATGAATGTTTGATGATGTTTGATTTTTAGGTGGAAGAGTTGAAAGAGCAGTTGTCTGTTGGATAAAAGTGAGAGAACGCATACCTGAGTCGATGTGGGAAGGAGGCGAGTAAATAGGAGGCAGAGAGCTATGAAAATAACAAAAAATATATTATTATATTTCGTTGATGGCGCCATTTTGTTCTTTTCTTTTTTATGAGAAATGAGTGTTCTGTTGATAGCGGTTTATGCAATTTAAAAATGTTCTTTTTCCAGAATTGTCACGTAGGAATTGATCGGAACTCATGTGCAATTCTTACTTATTGGACTCTCAACGTATTCTACATTTAGCGGGTTACTTATATCTGATGATTAATAGTCTATGTCAGCATCAAAATTTATACTTAGATTTTGAATTCACAGTCAGCTAGCGGATATCATGAAAATAATATGACGT
>Ga0209092_10001072_pt1 | contig 27486 bp, 19 predicted proteins | sample FraStrMetagenome_FD_187446 | JGI IMG/M metagenome (GOLD analysis project Ga0209092, IMG submission 187446) | Marine eukaryotic phytoplankton communities from Arctic Ocean - Fram Strait ARC3M Metagenome (SPAdes) (version 2) | ecosystem: Environmental > Aquatic > Marine > Oceanic | place: Fram...
ACAGCTTCCCGCATTTTGCCCTGTCCTTGTTCACGTGTGCCTTGCTCACCTCGTGTCAAGCCCAAACCGAGACCTCACCAAACCACAAGGCCACATCCCTTGCTGATTCATCGATGAGCGTCACCAAATCTGAATCTGAATGGCGCGAAGAATTGCCCCATATGGCATGTTTCGTGCTGCGCGAAAAAGGAACAGAACGTGCATTCTCTGGTGAATTTTGGGACCACCATGACCCGGGCATGTATTGCTGTGCTGGATGCGGTCAAGGCTTGTTTGACGCCGATCACAAATTCGAATCTGGCACCGGATGGCCCAGCTTTTTCCAACCCGCAGAAGGAACTTCAGTGCTTGAGGAGTCAGACGACAGTTGGGGAATGAAACGCGTAGAAGTGATGTGTTCTGCTTGCGGTGGTCACCTTGGGCACGTGTTTGATGACGGCCCCGAACCCACTGGCCTGCGCTATTGCATCAACTCTGCCGCCTTGTCTTTTGTGAAGGCCGACAGCTCAGCTGCACAAGGCGTGCAGTACGATTGAAGCTCACATCCCAGACCAACAACGAAAAGGGCGCCCATGGGCGCCCTTTTCGTTGTCTCTGCAAGCAGAAAACTTTAGCGAATGCTCAACTCCACCTGTCTGACGTCGATGAGGCGCGGAACCAAACTGTCCGGGTTGTCGGTCAAGGGCAATGGACGTGTTCTGCCGTGGATGTTCAGGCGGCCTGAAACTTCACCTTCGGTGGTCAACTGCATCAGGAGCAATTTCCCGTCTGGACCTGCAGCAGCTTGACGCATGTCAGGAGTCACAAACCACGCACCATTGTCTGTGAAAAGCCTTCCCCCCTGCTCAAACTCAGAGAAGTCCATCAAAAAAGCAGTCAGTGCATTCATGTAGTTGTCTTCAAAACCAATGGTCACCCAACTGTCGTACTTCAAACCCGCCTCGCTTTGCACCACAGATCGCTGCAGCTCATTCGCACTGTTGGCGCCCATCTCATGCTGATAAAATGGAGCTGTGCTGGTGACCTCCAGTACGTCCTGCCCATCTCCAAAAACAGCATCAATGACGTCACCTTCGGCGGTCATTTGCGCATAGACACGATATGTGCGTCCAAGGACCTCACCCTGATTGTCGACTTCTTCGACAACCAAAGACTGGAATTGAGCTTGGGTGGAAAATGCGGTTGCAACAAGCAGACCCAAGGAGAATAATCGGAAAATCATGCGTGGAATCAATTGCGAATGATGAGGTTTCTATCGAGCAAACGGCCGCCAAATCCCCTGCGATTGAAGCCCGTGCCTCGGCGAGGCATAACGTAAGATACAGTGATTTCGTGGGTGTTTGGAGACAGATTGGCTACACTTCCTGTTCCCGCATCGTAAGAATAGCCCACCTGAATTTCTTGGAATATGGCGCCCGCTGACAAGACAAAGGCATCTCCTTGACGGAAGCCAAGACCTCCCCAATACCGGTTGTCGTACAACGCACGGACGTGCATGTCCAATTGCACAGGTGTGATTTCGGTAAAACGCAACATCACGGCCGGTTGGATTTTCAATTGTTGGTCCACGTTGTAATCGTAGCGTCCAGTCAAGGCGTAGTGACGCACGCCACGGTTGCGCGTATTGGAAGGCTCTGACTCCAATCCAAATGGGGTCTGAAGGAGGTTGCTCACCGCCAGCCCGAATTGATAGGATTGTCCGAAGACCATCAAACCGAAACGTGAGTCAAACGCGAACTTGCTTTCTACAGCGCCTGTGATGGCTGGATCATCTGGCTGCCACAACTGGAGCTCTGACCCATCAAACTGGGTGTTGCGCCCCATCAAACCGATGCCGAATGCCACAGCGTCCTGGTTGTTGAGGTCAACGGTGTAGGTTCCCGCCAACTCCATTCCCGTTCTTCTGTAAGCCCCTCCTTGGTCGTCCCGCTCCATCACAAACCCAACCCCAAATCGGTTCGGCAAACTGGATGTCACCGTGACCGTACTCGTGGATGGCGCGCCCTGAAAGCCCGCCCATTGCTCGCGGTGACTGAGGGAGGCAAAGGTGCCAATTTCAGTTCCTGCGAACGCCGGATTGACCAAGAACGGATTCTGGATGAATTGACTTTGACGAGAAAGTTGCTGTGCGTTCAAGACTCCTCCAGAAAGGAGGACCAAGAGGGCGACCAATTGGGCCGCGCGCTGAGCAGAGTAATTCAATGTGCGCATGGCTTTAATACTTCAAAGTAACGGTTCCTGTGATCGGCTCCGCTCCTGCGAAAACGGTGATCACATAGTAATAATCACTGGCTGGCAAGAGGGCCCCATTAAAGGTGCCATCCCACCACGTCGTCCCCGGGGACGATCGGAAGAGCATTTGACCCCACCGGTTAAAGACTTGCACTTCACTCTGCGGAAAGAACTCCAATCCCCCCACAACCCAACGGTCGTTGATTCCGTCTCCATTTGGCGTCAAAGCATCTGCAATAAACAGGCAATCTTCTGTGGGCTCCACTGTGGTCAAAAAGCCCAATGTGCACCCAATGTTGTCCGTCACCGTGACGCTGTAGACATCTTCTGCAAGTCCGATGGCGGTTGCCGTCGTCTGGGCGTTGACATCGCTCCACACATATTGAATCGGTTGCTGTCCGCCCGTGACCGCAGCAGTGGCCGACCCATCGGAGGTTTGCCAACAGGTGACCGGTGTACTGAACAACTCCACTGCCATGTCCGTGTCGATGTCTGCGGATACAATGAAGATGGAGTCTGCGGTGCATCCAGCGGTGTCCGCTGCGGTGACCGCATATTCCCCTTCGAACAAGTTGAGCACATCCACATCGCCGCCAACGAACTCCCAAGCAGATTCACCGGATCCACCAAAAGTTCCGATGATGGCCACACCATCATCCATGCCGGTGCACGTTACATTCTGAACGGTGATGTCAAAGAGAAGCGGCTCGGGCTCTTCAATGGTCACCGTAACCGAGTCCACACACTGCTCTTCATCGGTTAAGTACAAGGCATAGGTGTCGGCACACAGGTTGACCAATCCACTCGACACCACCGTGGTGGAATCCGAAACACTGCCATTGTAGAGGGTCAAGCTTCCAGTTCCCCCACCAAGGGTCACCTCAATGCCCCCGTTGCAGTCGCCACCACATTCAGGGAACACGACATTCAACACCTCCAGCTCAACCGGCTCTGGCTCTGGGATGGACACCACTACACTGTCGATGCAACCGAGGGTGTCTCCAACAATCAAGTTTAGGCTGTCTGCACCCAGCGAAAAGAGCGTGTCGGGCAGAGAGGAAAAGACAAAAGGCGAAATCAACGCAAGGGGTCCACTGCCACCAACGGCATTGACCACCAAGACACCATCCCCAGCACCCGTGCATGAAATGGGCGTGATGGTCGGAATGATCTCGATATTGGCTGGCTCCTCAACACTGGCCGAGAAAAACGCACTGGTGCATCCCGCGCTGTCCTGGACAAGAACTTCATAATTGCCGGCTGGAACATTGAAGCAATTGCCATCCAAGGCCCCTGTGGGCAGCGGCACCAATTGAGGTGTTAGCGGGCCTGTTCCGCCTTGCAGGCTATCCAAACAAATCTGCCCATTGTCCGCCCCACTGCATGGCACATTCGATACAGAGTAGATGAATTGAATGGTGTCCGGCCCGACAATGGCCAAGGTGTCCATCACCAGACATGCGTTGCCATCTTCAGTGGTGTGGATGTAAGTGCCTGGGCACAATTGACCCGAGATCACTTCCGCCCCTTCCAAGTCATTGACCGACAACTGGTAAGGGAGCTCTCCCCCGTCAATGTTCGCGACAATCAAGCCATTGCAGTCTCCTGCGCACGCCACATCTGTGACGGAATAATCGACAGACAACCCTTCTGGCTCATCAATCTCAAGCGTGTCGGATAAGGTGCAGCCATTCTCATCGACCAAGGTGAAGATGTACGTGCCGCTTGGCAGACTGTCTTGGGCGTAATCCACACCTCCTTCGAAGTCAATCAAGACCCCGACTGCCGGCACTTCAAAAGTGACGGTCCCCGTTCCGCCTGCGGCAGAAGCGTCAAAACTGGCGTCGCTGTAGCCCGTGCAACTCACTTCTGAATTTGACACATCAAAAAACAAGGCCTCTGGACAAGAAATGGTGATGGTGGTGTCTTGCGTGCAACCGGTTTCATCGGTCACCTCCAACACATAATTGCCATCTCCACCTATGCACGACAACGGTCCAAAACAGTCGTTTTCATTGGGCACAACAAGAAACCCAAAGTCCGTGGTCCCGAGCGTGGTCAAGTCACCGGTGCCCCCTTCTGCGGTAAAACAAATGGTGGCCTCGTCCAATTCACCACAAATGTTGTCCTGGGTGAGGGTCGCATTGAACACAATCTCATCGGGCGAAACAAAAGCAAACGCGGCGGTCGTGTCCCGGCATGTGTTTGAAGACAACACTGCGGTTCTGGCTGTGTCCAAGAGCGCCACATGATAATTCCCTTCTTCTACCCCACTGAAAACTGGATTGCCCACCTGTTGCTGGACCAAAACGGTATCTGTCTCGTTCAGCTGAAACAAGCTGTATTCCACAGTGGCATTGAATGGGTCCAAAGGATTATTGGGCAATACCTCCACAATGGCAGAATCCCCAAAACAACCGATTTCCTGGATCACACTGAATTGCGGATCCAACATCGGCACGCATAGGTCTGTGACTTCCACAAATCCATCCGTGCACAAAGTGGTGACTTCTGTCCCCACCTGCATGGCTACGCACACTTGGTATGAAAAACTTTCGCAGGTGGTGATCTGGCCAATCAGCGCACGGCCGTTTTGCACCGTCGCATGAATGGGGTCTGCATTGGTCACAACCAAGGCGCCTTGCGTTACCAAATCTGAACACGCATCAAAGTCAATTGGGAATGTACCCGGTGCCTGAAAAACTGTGGTCCCTGGGGTTTGTGTGCCCACGTGGGTCGTCCACCAAGTGTCGTAGACCAACTCTGGAGCCAACGCATAAAAACCCGCATTGATGCTCGACCCACTGTTGTATCCATCGGGAACGAAAATGGACTCCCAATTGTAACAGCCACAAGCTGCATCAAATCCAAATCCGGGAATGGCAGGGTCAGAATCGCTGTCTGCCGCAGGCCCCAACATGATGGCATCAGGGGACGGAAGGACAGCATAGAGCTTATAGCGGCGAGATCCCTCCGCTATAAAGTCCTCCGCTCCTTGGTATCCATCGTAAAGGACGGTGTCCATAACAACCTGGACTTCCAGGTCAAATGTGACTTGAGCTTCTCCTTCGAAAGTCAGCAAAAAGCCGACCATCAGGCTCAGGAATAGGTGAATTCGTTGTGCTCCCATGGCTTTTGATCCGGTAATTAGCGCCGACAGGCCATCGTCGCAGTTTCACAGGGGGCCGCAAAATAATGCATTTGATGTCGGGTGTAATCATAGAATCATCGCGTACTGGAGATATTCGGTTGCTTCATGAAGACGATCGCTATCTCATTGTGTCCAAACCGGCAGGTCTTTTGGTTCACCGAACCCCCTTGGATGCCCATGAACCCGAGAATTTAAAAGACCTTCTCAAGGCCCACATCTCCGGGAGAATCGACCCTGTTCACCGCCTCGATAAACCGACAAGCGGCGTGATCGTCTTCGGGAAAGACGCCGAGGCCATCAATGCATGCAAAACGCAATTCGAAGCGCGAAAAACAGACAAATCTTATCTCGCTGTGGTTCGCGGCCATGTCGATCATGAAGGCTGCATCGGAAAACCCCTTCCAAAAGGAATAACCGGGCCGCCCAAATTGTCTCGGACTTCCTATGCATCGGTGGCCACCTGTGATTTGCCTTACCCGGTAACACGATATGAATCGGCGCGCTTGTCGTTGGTCCAATGCGAACCTCATACCGGTCGTTACCATCAAATCCGATTGCACTTCCGTCATTTCCGGCATCCCATCATCGGAGACAGCCAACACGGAGACAAGCACCAAAACAGGGCGTTTACCGAATTCACCGGCCTGCCTGGCCTGCTGCTTCACGCCCGAAGTTTTGCCTTTGACCATGTCGAGGGTGGTCGACTTCATGTGACAGCAGCCGTCCCGCCCTCTTGGAATGCACTGGACTTGCACGCCAAATGGAATTTGGAGCCTTACCGCACCGAATCTGCACTCCATTCCCCGAATCCGAGACTTCCCGGCCAAAGCCCGGAGGATTCGGCTCCATAAGCCTTGTAAACCAAGTCCTTTGTGGCTGGGAGAGCGCAACAACTTGGCTCTAAACCCGTATCTTACTGTCACATGTCTGGGAAAAAACTCAATCCGACTTTGGCGGCCTTAGCGGGCCTTTTGCTTGTTCTTTCTTCACCGCTGTTTTCTCAAGACAACATGGAGAACATCAGCTACACTGGAATTTTGGCAGGGTCAGAAGTGGGGTCAGTGGAGACGACAGCTGGATGTTCACTCTCAGGTTTTGACATCAGCCTGGACATCTTGGCCAGCGGAAACAATTGGGCAGGCGACATGGCCATGGCCATTACTGCACCCAATGGCAACCGAATCGAGTTGGGTGGCTACAACATGAACTTCGGCTATGTGGACATTGGATCATGGCCAACCGACTGGAACAGCAATGTTGATGGCAATTTCACAGCGAGCTTCACAGACTTAGACCCATACAATCTTGGAGGCTCCGGCTGCTGGCTGATTGAATTCATGAACGCTTGGTCCACGGGTGGTGCGAGCCAATACAGCGCTTTGGTTACCCTCCACGGCCTGTGTTCCGAGGGAGACTTCCCCGGTTGCACCGACGCTGGCGCCCTCAATTTCGACCCCTGTGCCATGGCCGACGATGGCAGTTGCGTCTTCCCCATCCTTGATGCCGCCTTTCATTGGACCTCCCTTTGTGGTCTTCCCGAAACCATCAGCTTTGAAGACCTCAGCACCGGAGATGTGCAAGCCTTGTCTTGGACCTTCGAATCGGGGTCACCTCTGGCGTCCGACTCAGTGGCACCCTCGGTCACTTGGGCAGAACCCGGGACTTATGCCATTGGCTTGACGGTTAGCGACTCCAACGGAGACACCGCTTTCCATTCGGACACCGTTACCGTTGGGGCCAATCTCCACCGCCTCGAAATTGACTTCACACCAGACGCCTTTCCACAAGAGACCGGATTCTTTGTCTTGGGACCAAACAACGACACCCTCTACAGCGGAGGCATAGAAGGTCTCGACGCCTGCCTTTCTTCGGGATGCACCTCAGTTTGGCTCACCGATTCCGGTGCCGATGGCTTTTCCGTTGGCGGCGGTTACCAAATCCGTTACGATGGACAGGTTCTTCGAGATAACGAGCATTTTGACGCGTTGCAACTCACCCTTGTCGGATGCCCTGTGGGCAGCAGTTGTGATGACCCTTTGCCACTGAGCATTGGCGTTCTGGACACCGCCCAAGTGCTGACCTCTCCCATGCAAAGCAGCTGGTACAGAATGGATGTGGATTCCACGGGCCAATACCTTTTCTCCACCTGTGACTTGACCCCTTGCGATACCCGCATTCACCTCTATGATTATTGTGACATGGCTGTTTTTGAATCCTCTTCCGAGGCGTTCATCACCATGTCCGATAACGACTGCGGCATGCAAAGTGTGGTCACACCTCTTCTCACCAGCGGCCAAACCATTTACATCCACATTGAAGGAGGTTGCACCGATGGAAGCGATGGCGTCTCCTTTGAGGCGAGCTATCTCGGCGGCATTCCCGGATGCATGAACATCGAAGCTTGCAATTACCTGCCCATTGCAACAGACCCGGACACCTGCTACCTCATCGGAGATCCCGAGTGTCCCAACATCGGGCCAGACCTGATCATCAATGGCCCCCGGGCATTCAGTACGTTGGAATACACAACCGAAAGCAGCTCCGACGGCTGCATGATTGAAGAAGGGTGTCTCCAAGGCTATGGAACCCGAGAAATTGTGCGCTTCGATACCGAAATCGCCAACATTGGCACTGAAGATTATTTCATCGGAGCACCTTCAGACAATCCAGAACAGTTCGAATGGGATGCGTGCCACAACCACTATCACTACGAGGGATACGCGGAATACGCACTCTACACCTCTGGCGGTTCTCCCCTTCCCACCATTGGTTTCAAAAACGGCTTCTGCATCATGGACCTTGGAAGCTGCAATTATGGCGGCGGCCCTACCAAATACACCTGTTCCAACATGGGCATCACAGCAGGATGTCAGGACATCTATTCCAGGTTCCTCGACTGCCAATGGGTGGACATCACAGACTTACCTGGTGGAGATTACACGCTGGTGATCCGCGTGAATTGGGACTACAGTCCGGATGCCAATGGCAGCTTTGAGCTTTCCTATGCCAACAATGCAGTGGCTGTGTGCTTCTCCTTCGAAAGAGACGCCGATGGCAATGCGACCAACTTCGCCAAGTACCAGGACTGCCCTGTTCCTACAGACTGCATTGGACACCCATACGGGACAGCCGAACCCGATTGCGCAGGGAACTGCCCCGGGTTCTTGGTCAAGGGAGATGTGGACATGAGTGGCGAAGTGGATGCTGCCGACCCTCTGATCTATGCGCAACTTTTGATGGAAGAAGAGACCAGCGACTCTCCTTGCGTTGACTTGAATGCAGACGGCGAACTGACGGTGACGGATCTGGCGCTCTCTGCGGATTGCGCCCATTATGGACATGATCACCTTGGCGACAATGGCGTGGAGAACCACTGTGATTGGAATGGGCCCCTCTTGGTGCCCGATGAACAGGTTCAGTTCTCCTTGATTCTTCCCCACGAGGATTCCAGCCATGTGGACATCTACGTGCACAACCCGAACACCTGGCTGAGCGGGTGGTCATTGCAATTGAACGGCGCTCAATTCAGTGATTTGACTCCGCTTTTTGACACCACCGGATACCATCACCTCTTTCATCTTTCGCCAGATGGCTTCGCTTTTGGTGTCGCATTGCAAGACAGCCTGATCACCAAAAGCACGCTACCACAGCCTCTTTTTCGCGTGAATTTTAGTCAAGCGACAGCCGAATTGTGCCTCCTTGAAAACGCAGAAGTCACCAACCATGACCGACACAACGTCTCGGCTGTCGGCGGCGGATGTGTGATTCCGGGGACATTCTGTCTCGGAGACGTGAACGACAATGGACTCAGGGACGTGGGTGATTTGCTCACAGCCCTTGGGGTGTTCGGTTGTGACACTGACTGCGGGCCTGCCGATGTGGACTCGGATGGCTTTGTAGGCGTCAATGACTTGCTCATCATGCTCGGCCTCTTTGGTGAACCCTGTCAATGAGGGCACAAGACAACCGTTTCCGAACCCAAGTGACAGGCAGGTAACGGAGATTACCTTTGTGGCGCTCCATTGAAACGCGCATGGAAACCACACCTACATCCGACGCCCCAAAGGTTGACGCCAAACGCTCTGGCCACCCCATTCGAATCGTCACTGCGGCATCGCTTTTTGACGGTCATGATGCTGCCATCAACATCATGCGCCGCATCCTGCAGCGATCGGGTTGCGAGATCATCCACTTGGGCCATGACAGGTCCGTAGACGAAGTGGTCAACTGCGCCATCGAGGAAGACGCACAAGCGATTGCCATGACGTCCTACCAAGGAGGTCACATGGAGTACTTCAAATACATGAAGGACCTTCTTGACGAGCGGGGAGCTGGACACATCCGAATCTTTGGTGGTGGAGGTGGCACCATACTGCCCGAAGAAATTGCGGAGCTTCAAGCCTATGGCATAGAACGCATTTACCACCCTGACGATGGCCGCGAATTGGGCCTTCAGGGAATGATTGATGATCTGATTCGACGTTGCGACTTTCCCGTGGTGGGAAAACCCACAGGAGAAGCAGACCGTTTGCCCGAAAAACAGGCAGGTGATGTGGCACGGCTGATCAGCGCCGCTGAAGTCAACTCAAGTGCCTACGCCGACATCTTGGACGTCATCCGCAGCGGGGCGCAAACCTCCGAAGTTCCTGTTCTTGGCATCACCGGCACTGGTGGCGCAGGAAAGAGCTCTTTGGTCGACGAGTTGGTCCGCAGATTCCTGTTGGACTCAGGGGACAAGACCATGGCCATCGTTTCGGTTGACCCCTCAAAGCGGAAGACAGGCGGAGCGCTTTTGGGAGACCGAATCCGGATGAACGCCATCGCCTCGGACCGGGTCTACATGCGCTCCTTGGCAACACGACAATCCAACTTGGCCTTGAGCCGTCATGTCGGCGATGCCCTGGACATTTTGAAGGCTTCAAAATTTGACCTCATCGTATTGGAGACTTCCGGAATTGGACAAAGCGACACGGAGATCATGGACCACAGCGATGTGGCACTTTATGTGATGACACCAGAATTTGGTGCCGCCACACAGCTCGAAAAAATCGACATGCTCGATTTCGCAGACGTGGTCGCCATCAACAAGTTTGACAAGCGCGGTGGTGCCGATGCCTTGCGAGACGTTCGCAAGCAATACAAGCGCAACCATGAACTCTGGGATGCACAGGACGACAGCCTGCCCATTTTCGGGACAATCGCTTCCCAGTTTAACGACCCCGGCACGCATCGCCTTTACCGCACCCTCATGAATGCCTTGGCCGAGAAAACCGGGGCTGCATTAGAAAGCACATTTGGCGAAAATGCCGGTGAAAGCGAGAAAGTGCATGTCATTCCACCGAAGAGAACGCGCTACTTGAGCGAAATCGCAGATGGAATCCGAGCGTACAACGACTGGACACAAAAGCAATCAGAAATTGCTGGCAGGCTCCAAGCACTGCGCATGACTCGAAATGAAGTCAGCGACCCAAAAGCCGACGAAGTGCTGGCTGAGCACGAGGCTTCCCTCGCCCGAGACTTGGATCCAAAAAACTTGCACTGGCTGGAGAGCTGGCCAGACGAAGCCAGTCGTTACAAGGCAGAAGACTACATTTTTGAAGTCCGGGGAAAGGAGATTCGCATCCCCACAACCACAAAGAGCCTGAGTCACCAGGACATCCCAAAAGTGAGTGTCCCTCGCCTCAAAGGCTGGACAGATTTGCTTCGGTGGAGTCTTCAGGAGAACCTTCCGGGATACTTCCCTTTCACGGCCGGCATCTATCCGTTCAAGCGCCAAGGAGAAGACCCCACCCGCATGTTTGCCGGTGAAGGAGGTCCAGAACGAACGAACCGACGCTTCCATTACGTTTCTGGTGACATGCCCGCCAAGCGACTCTCAACGGCCTTCGACTCCGTGACGCTCTATGGCCGGGATCCAGATCTTCGTCCGGACATCCATGGAAAGGTGGGCAATTCCGGTGTGAGCGTGTGCTCCTTGGATGACGCCAAACGACTGTACAGTGGCTTTGATTTGTGTGACCCCTCTACGAGTGTGTCCATGACGATCAACGGCCCAGCCCCCATGGTGTTGGCCTTCTTCTTGAATGCCGCCATTGACCAGCGCTGTGAAAAGCACATTCAGGAGCACGGACTCGAGGCAAAGGTGGAAACCCTTCTTCGGTCCCGCTGGGAAGACAACGGATTGGTGCGCCCCCTGTATCGAGGTGACCTTCCAGAGGGCAATGACGGACTCGGTCTGTTGCTACTGGGCTGCACAGGCGATGAAGTTCTCGATGCGGAGACCTACGCGACATTGGCCGCAGAGGCACTTTCTCAAGTTCGGGGCACTGTCCAAGCCGACATTCTCAAAGAAGATCAAGCTCAGAATACGTGCATCTTCTCCACCGAATTCGCTTTGCGTCTCATGGGAGATGTTCAGGCCTACTTCATTGACCATGGCGTGCGGAATTTTTACTCCGTCTCCATTTCCGGCTATCACATCGCAGAAGCGGGTGCCAATCCCATTACGCAATTGGCGTTCACCTTGGCCAACGGCTTCACCTATGTGGAGTACTATCTCAGCCGTGGCATGGACATCAATGCTTTCGGCCCCAACCTGAGCTTCTTTTTCTCCAACGGAATCGACCCTGAATACGCGGTCATTGGTCGCGTGGCACGTCGAATTTGGGCCAAAGCCATGGACCGCAAATACGGTGCAGATGAACGCGCCCAAAAACTCAAGTATCACATTCAAACCAGCGGCCGATCATTGCACGCTCAAGAAATTGACTTCAACGACATTCGGACCACACTGCAGGCCCTCTACGCCATCTACGACAACTGTAATTCCCTGCATACCAACGCATTCGACGAGGCCATTACCACTCCGACAGAAGCCAGTGTGCGGCGCGCCATTGCCATACAGCTCATCATCAACCGCGAGCTCGGTTTGGCCAAAAATGAAAATCCGCTTCAAGGCTCCTTCATCATAGAAGAACTCACGGACTTGGTCGAAGAGGCCGTCATGACCGAATTCGATCGCCTCACAGAACGGGGCGGGGTGTTGGGTGCCATGGAAACCATGTACCAGCGCAGTCGAATTCAGGAGGAATCACTGCACTACGAGACCTTGAAGCACAACGGGGAATATCCCATCATTGGCGTAAACACCTTCCTCTCGAAAGAAGGTTCTCCTACCCTGGTCCCTGGTGAAGTCATTCGCGCAACACCCGAGGAAAAAGAAGGGCAAATCGATGGACTCGCGGCGCTTCATTCTGCACACAGTGCACAAACAGAGGCTGCATTGCTGCAGGTTAGAGACATTGCCGTCCAACACGGAAACCTCTTCTCCGAATTGATGGAGGCGGTGAAGTTCTGCTCGTTGGGGCAACTGACCGAAGCCATGTTCGAGGTCGGCGGTGCCTATCGCCGAAACATGTAATTCCCAACCTGTGGTCGTTTCCCTTTGGTCCGGACCGAGATCCATGAGCACAGCCCTCATGTACAGCTTTGCGCAACGTTCCGATACACGCGTACTGGACGAGCCGCTTTACGGCCATTTCCTGCGCCATACTGGAGCCCAACGGCCATGTCGAGAAGCCACACTCTCTGCGCGTCCATGCACTGTTGAAGGTGTTTTGGACTTTATGAAGCCCACCAAAGAAGAGCAATCAGAAGGCCAAACTCTGTTTTGCAAACACATGGCCAACCACATTCATGGGATTCCTTGGACCGCATTCAAGGGGCACCGTCATGTGATCCTGTTCCGCAACCCAGCTGCGGTGATGTCCTCCTACAGCGCACACATTGAAAGCCCCTCTATGTTGGACCTCGGTTATGCTAGTCAACTTGAACTGCTTCAATCACTCGATGCCGCAGGAACCCCCCCGGTGGTCGTTTGCAGTGACAAGCTGCAGGCTTCTCCCGAGCACATTCTAGAAGCATTGTGCAGCACCCTCGGCCTTCCATGGGAGCCCGGCATGATGGCCTGGGAACCGGGCGCACGGGCAGAAGACGGCCCTTGGGCGCCTTGGTGGTACAAGGGGGTGCATGCCTCCACTGGATGGGAGGCACGCCCCGTGAAAACACACCTTGTTCCTGAACACCTATTGGAATTGCATGGAGCCTGTTTGGGCGCTTATCATGCACTCCTCGAACGCGCACTCTGATGGCCAAATACAACCAACCCGATCCCCGCAACGCCAACACCTATTGTTGGGTTGACGGCCTTGTTGAACGCGATCAAGCCAAGGTCCATGTCTTGGACAGTGTCGTTCAAGGGGGTGACGCTGTTTGGGAAGGGCTCCGCATCACCAAAGGCCATGCCATACAGCTCGAGGCGCACTTGGATCGACTCCTAGATTCTGCGCACGCATTGGCTTTCTCAGACATCCCCAAGCGCGCATCGGTCAGGTCCGCCATTTTCGAGACCCTAAAGGCCAATGACATGCGCGACGGGGTTCACTGTCGCATCACCCTCACGCGCGGGAGAAAGTCTACGAGCGGCATGGACCCACGTTTGAATGTCCACGGACCGACCCTCATCATCGTGCCAGAATACAAGGGCATGGTATATGGGGATGAAGGCATTCGTTTGATCACCAGCACCATCCGACGAAACAGCCCTCAATTCTTGGACAGCCACATCCACCACAACAACCTGCTGAACAACATTCTTGCCAAAATCGAAGCCAATGTGGCAGGCATGGACGACGCGGTGATGCTGGACGACCGCGGGTTTTTGGCTGAAACGAATGCAACGAACCTCTTTTTGGTCCGGAAAGGCGAACTGTTGACCCCTTTTGCCCACGCCTGCCTGCCCGGTCTTACCCGCCAATTTGTTTTGGACGCTGCACAAGCTGCCGGAATCCGGGCGCGAGAGACCAACCTGACTTTGACCGAATTCTATACCGCCGATGAGGCCTTCACTACCGGAACAATGGGGGCTCTGGCTCATGTGGTTGAGGTCGATGGCCGCCGCATTGCCGGCGGAGAGAAAGGCCCCCTGACCCGCCAGCTTCAGCAAGCCTACAGAGATCACATCATGGCCACGGCCACGGCGCTGCCCGCAACGCCGACAACCAACACCAAATGAATCCCCTACTGCGCAACATTTTGGCAGGCCTGGCTGGCGCTGTCGTGAGCATGCCGGCCAACATGCTTCTCTTAAAGCCCCTGGCGAACTTAACGGGTGCGCCAACATTGCCTGCACCGCCTGACGGCGCCACAATGGCGGAAATCCAAGCCCTCTATGCGCCCATGATTGCCGCCATGGAACCCCTTCATTTTGCCGGACCCATCCTGTCCCACTGGAGCGGCGCATTTTGGGGGGCGTTTGTCGCTGCTTGCCTAACCTCCAATCAAAAGGCCTTGGTTCCGATGCTGGTCGCCGGCCTGGTTATGATCGGCGGCATTTTAATGGCCGCCATGACACCGGATCAACCTTGGTGGGCATGGAGCCTTGATTTGGCCGGTTATCTGCCCGCAGGTGGTCTGGGATGGACATTGGCCAACATTTTGCGCCGCAAACGCTTCCAAGGCACATAACCAGCACCCTCCCAACATGTCCCGCGGCCTCCTCCTCATGCTCCAATCTGTGGTGCTGTATACGTCGGCCAACTTGCTGGTGAAGGCATTGGCCTTCTTGCCTACGCAGCAACTGGTCTTTCTGCGCAGCGCCATTAGCTTGGTCTTCTGTGCCTTTTGGCTTTGGAAGGCGGGTGCGCCATTGATGGGGAACAACCGCAAATGGCTTGTGGTCCGCGGACTATCTGGCATGGTGGCCCTCACCCTCTTCTTTCACACCATCCGGCACATTCCGCTCGCGAGCGCAACGGTGATCCAATACCTCTCCCCCATCTTCACCATTTTGCTGGCCATGCTGTTTGACGGACAGCGCATCAAGCCCCACCGTTGGCTCTTTTTTGCCGCCGCATTTGGCGGAATCTTAATGGTCAAAGGGTTCGACGCAAGGGTGTCTTGGCTGTACCTCTTCATGGGTTTGGGAAGCGCCGCGCTGGCGGCGCTGGCTTATTTGGCCACCATCAAATGCCGCGAAACCGACAGTGCAGTTGGCATCGTGACGTACTTCCACTTGCTCGCCACCCCCATTATGGGCAGTTGGAGTCTGGCCACATGGCACCCCATGTCCCTTTCCGACTGGGGCATGGCCATTGGCATTGGCGCATTGTCTTTGGTTGCTCAAGTCTCCATGACCAAGGCCCTGCACCTAGAAGATGCAGCCCGGGTCATGCCCTTTAAATACTTCGGTGCCATACTGGCTTTGGGCATGGCCAACCTGGTCTTTGGTGAGGTCGTTTCAGGCTGGGCACTGGTGGGCATCGTCATTGTGCTGGCAGCCGTGACCGCCAACACCTTGTCGGGAAACCGAGAAAAGAGGAAAGCCCTTAGCGCACAGTGACCCTGCGGGTGTGCTTCAAAACAGCCCCATTGGCCGCAGGCCTTCGCACTTGAACGAGATAGGCGCCGGGCGCCAAACCCCCGGTTGACAGCGACATGTTGCTGCCGCCAACCCAACGTTCAGTGGCAATCATCCGGCCCGTGAGGTCCAGCCATTGTACGGAGGCGCCATCTAAAGACCCACCAGAGAATGTCAGCCACAATGGCTCACCACTTTGAACCGGATTTGGACTCGCTGTTAAGCTCGCTCCAGAAACAACGCCTCCAACACCATTCACCGTGGCGCAAGGGTCCAAGAGATAGGGTACCGCATTTTGGTACATGCTGTTCACCACCTCGGTGACCTCCTGAATGCACAACTCTGTCTCTGGGGCTTCCGTCCAATAAATCCGGCACAGTGAAGACCATTCATAATGCTTGGACATGGATGTGTTCTGGTAACTCAGGCCAATCAAAGTGTTGCCTCCGAGGGCATGCTCGGGTTGAATGCTGTACTCCAGCGGGTCCACCAAGCTCACGGCCTGCTGAATGCCACAGCTTACATCGAATTGATAACCCAAAATGCGATTGTGTGGGTTGAGCACCTCTACATCGAAAAAACCCTGGTCCCAATTGACTTCCCCCAGCTTGAACCATACACTGTCGTAGGGATTCACGATGTGCGGCGCGGGAAATTGGCACTTGTCGTGAAAACTTGCACTGTCGGGGCTCTCATGGGCTATGTCCCAAAACTGACAGCGGGCCATCAAAGCCGCATCAGAAACCGTCAAGTCCCCATCTTGATCCAAATCGTTGCAGGCGGCCGCGGTCAAGTCGTTGCCCAATATCCCGTTTACGTATGCCTCTGCATCGGTCAAATCCTGATCCGAATCCAGATCCAAGTCTCCCATCAAGGCCGTGCCCCCGCAATCCCCATTGCAGTCCATTTGGGCCGTTCCATATGGCTCTCCGGTACAATCCACCAGTTGGGTGCAATCGTCCCAAACCGCCACTTCAAGTTCCCCTGAACTGCGGTCCATCTGAATGCAAACCACACCCCAGTTGTTTTCATAGTCATTCTCTTGACGTCCAAGCGCGTCAGGACTGTAATCCCAGTTCACCCGCACAACAAGGTGATAGACCCCGTCAGCGATGCCGGTCACGTCAATCCATTGACAAGACAATCCCGCACCGTAAATGTCGCCGCAGTGCGCACTGATGCCCATGTTGGAACACCCGTATTGAGCCGTGCCTCCGTCGCCACATTCCAAATCCATCACGCAGAACCCATTCTTGAATCCGATGGGCAACATCTGACCGTCCATGGTAAACAAGTCGTATTTCGCATAGCCCTTGTAATGCCAGTGGTTGTGGCAGTCACCCCACTCGAATTGCTGGGTTGAATCGGTTTCGGCCGTGGTTCCGATATAGTAGTCGAGGTCTCCTATGTTTTTGATCCAAGTCGTAAAACGCACCAACTCTCGCTCTCCGTAGCCATTCAAGCACCCCTCTACGATGTAGCAATTGTCTTCATCCACCGTCATGGTCTCTGCCTGTAGGCTGTTCTCGATGGCACTTTCCAACACCATCAAATCCGGTCCTGTGCACAGGGGATCTCCCGGATAAATACAACTGCCATTGTCGAACTCGGCCGCCGGATTGAAGTTGCACGCGGTATCATCTGTGCAGCCCTCAGGTGGTCCTACATAATCCAGCATCCAATCAAAGGCTCCACAGCCCTCGCCTTCCGCACTCAAGTCCGCGAATCGAATCCAATACGTGACGCCCCCTTCGAGCAGCACAGACAATTGAGCACTCTCCACATTGTCATCGCACCCACCTTGGTTGTCATCATAATAGATGGACCCTTCGTTGGTGTCGTCAAAGTTGTTCATGTTGCAGTAATCGTAGATCCACAACCGGGTGTCACAACCCGAACCGCAACTCGTCAATGAATACATGCCGTTGCTGGGCGGCGTGAACGTCCACCACTGTGCGTTGTCCGCAGCTGAGACCGTTCCGTAATCTGCCTCTGTGAGAAGCAACGGATCGACACAGGTCCAACCCGGAGGACAATCAATTGGGTGATTTTGACCATAGCCATAATTGCCGCTTCCTTCCACAAGAAGGTTTCCATTGAACCAAAGCTGGTAGTAGGCACCTGAGTTCAATCCATCGCCATAACTGTCATTCATTCTGAACAGCATACAAGGCGACCAATCCGCTGTGTCGACACAAAACGTCCATGACGTGTCTTGTCCATTCTCTACGTCTTGATCCAAAAGCAATGTTCCCGAAGCATTGGTGAGCTCAAAAGACATCTCTTGAGGCCATGCGTCTGGAGAAACCAACACTTCTAGCGTGTGTTCCCCACCGGCACATGCCACTTGAGCGACGGCGGAAAACCCCGAGAAAAAAGAAAAGCAGGCAACCAGAAAAATTCGGTTCATGGGATCAATTTAAGTCCGATTCGTTTGGCTCATCCGTGCTGGGAATCACACAGATTGTCTCCTCAAAAAGAAGCGCTTCCCAACCTAAAAGGACTGGGGAAGAAGAAAACTTCACGTCCAACAAGATTGAAACTGTGCTGAGGCGAAAGGGTTGCTTATTTTTGCGCTCGCATTCTAAGCGCATCCACATGGGACACGATCACGACCACGACGAAGCCAAGCAAAACGAAATCGGAGGCCCCGTCGTTTTTGCCCTTTTCCTTTTTGCCCTCGTCATTGCGGCCATCTACTTCATGGGATAAAGAGAGCCCAAAGGCTCACTCCCCTTTCTTCGCCTCCATTCTCTGGCGGCGCTCTTTCATTTTCTCCAAAGACTTGCGACGGAATTCTTCACGAAGTTCGCCCTCGTCCTGACTGTATCCGCGTCCCATTCCGGTCCCCGTTCCAAATGGCCGCCAATCAGGACTGATGTTGTTTGGGTCCCTTTCCGTGAGGGTCATCTCCTGCACCAAGTGTGTGGCCCCGGCATAAATGTCGGTGACCCAAAGAACGTAGCGGATGTCGACCATGATGTTGCGACAGCGATCGGCGTCGAACCGAACATCGCTCATCGTGCTTTCCCATGTCCGGTCAAAATTGAGCCCAATCAAATCGCCAGTCCCATTGATCGCAGGCGACCCTGAATTTCCTCCCGTTGTGTGATTGGAACCGAGGAAGCACACCCTAAGGTCTCCATTGCTGTCGGCATAAGGACCATACTCCTTCCTTTTTAGCTGGTCGGCCAAGGCTTCCGGTAAATCAAATTCAGCGTCACCTGGAATGTACTTGTCCAATACGCCCTTGGCCGTGGTGTAAGGCTTGTACGTGACCGCATCGCGCGGCTCACTTCCCTCCATCCGACCATAGGTCAACCGAAGCGTGCTGTTGGCATCTGGCCAAAAAGTGCGTTCCGGATAAACCATCTGCATTCCCCGCAGATAAAGTCCCATGTTGGCGTCCATCTCCCCCATCAATCGTCCATACTCCTTGCGCACCTTGCCCCAGTAGCCGTCGCTGGTCTCGGTTGCCCAACGAATCGCCGGGTCCTTTGCCCTTTTCTTGAGTCCTTTTCGGTCCGTTGACTTGAGCAAATCCATGAACACATCTCCATTGTCCAATATCGACTGGCCGTATAGGTCATCGGCCAGATCTGTGCTTGTGGACGACAGTGCGCCCTCTTTGGCCACCTCCGGAGCGAACCCATCTGGCATGGCATCCATGTAAAGTGGGAAAACTGCGGCAAACACATGTCGGTCCACATCAGCGTCATAATCGGCGTAAAAGGCCTCCGCCTCGACCAAGACTTCTGCAGCTCTTGCTGCAAAGGCACTGTCGCTGACGGACTTGTCGCCAGCCATAGAAAACACGTCTCCAACACCGTCTGCCCATCGGAGCAACTCGGGGCCGTAATAAAACCACTCGATGAACAAGGACCTCGCTTCCAAGTATGGACGGAGGGCATCAAAGTTTTTCGTCAAATCCCCAACTACCGTGGTGAATTCCGTCAAATCCTGCCTCACCACTTCACGGGCAAAATCCAACTGGGCTTGGCGCTTTTCCTGAACCGCGCCAAAATCAATCAAACCTTCGTTCTGCCCGATCCACTTTTTCCATGCATTTGCAATTCGACTTTGCTTGGCTGCATAAGCAATCCGAGTGGCATCATCGGCGCGCATGGCCGAATTGATGATGTCCAAACTGGCTGTACGCATGCGAATTCGGGTGGGGTTCAATACCTCAATCAAGTGCTCTACTTGGGCCGCAGGGATGTACCTCTCGGTGCGCCCTGGAAAACCAAAAACCATAGTGAAATCTCCCTCTTCGACACCGTGCATGGACACGGGAAGGTGATGCTTTGGAGCAAACGGGATGTTCTCGGCACTTGGCGCTGCGGGCGTGCCATCCGGTGCGCTGTAAATCCGAAACAGCGAGAAGTCTCCAGTGTGGCGCGGCCACACCCAATTGTCGGTGTCCCCCCCGTATTTACCAATGGCACTTGGTGGCGCGCCAACCAAGCGAACGTCCGTGTAGGTCCGGGTCACAATCAAAAAGCTCTGATTCCCATAGAGGAAGTCTCGGACAACCGCTTCAAAGTCGGTCCCTTCGATTGCCTGAGCGACCAATGAAGCCCGCATGGCCCGTTCTGCTTCTTCTCCTTGCGCCCGTGCCGATTGAATGGCGTCCGTCACGTCATCAATTCGCTCAATGAACATGGCCGTGAGTCCGGCATTCATGAGCTCCTCTTCTTTCGACATGGCCCAAAACCCATCTTTCAAAATGTCCCGTTCCAAGCTGCTATGAGACTGGATTTGTCCATATCCACAGTGGTGATTGGTCAAGAGCAGCCCTTCGTCTGAAATCAAACTGGCCGTGCATCCCCCACCAAATTGAACAATCGCATCCTTGAGAGAACTGCGGTTGATTGAATAAATATCCTCGGCACTGAGCTTGAGGCCCATGTCTTGCATGTCCCCTTCCACTGCGCGCAGCAGCGCGGGAATCCACATTCCCTCCGTGGCGCGGGCACCGGGAGCGAGCAGTAAAATCAGAAACGCCATGGCGGCCCGGCGGCGGACCTGAGAAATCGACAAGTTTGCGAACATGCCGGAAAAATAACCCGCAACAGCGAGTCACAGACAGAGGATCAGCGCCAATCTTCAATCGCCTTCAAGACGACTTGAATGTCTTGGTCATCCGCATCAAGGTGGGTTACCCAGCGGACCTTGCCTGGTCCAAATGCAGAACACAACACCCCCTTTTCTTTCTGTTGTGCAACAAGCTCCTCTGCTGTGCGGCCATCGACCAGTGTCGCAATCACAATGTTGGTCTCAACAGGAGCCACAGACTCCACCTGCGGATGAGCAGCCAGCTGTACCCCTATCTCTTTGGCCCTGCGATGGTCCTCTGCCAAGCGGTCAAAGTGATGATCGAGCGCGTACAGCCCCGCTGCAGCCAAAAGGCCGACTTGCCGCATTCCTCCACCCATGACTTTCCGCGTGCGATGGGCTTCTTCGATGAACGACTTCGACCCCAAAAGGACGGACCCTACAGGTGTACCCAGGCCTTTAGACAGGCAAAGTGAAATGCTGTGGAACCGACGTCCGTATGTCGTCCAATCCTCTCCAGTTTCGCGCAGTGCATTCCACGCTCTGGCCCCATCAAGGTGGAATGGCAAGCCCACTTCCTCACATGCTGCGGCACCTTCATCGAGGGTCGATGTCGACTGAACAGCACCCCCTCCTTTGTTCACTGTGTCTTCCACGCAAATCAAGGATGTTCGGGCAAAGTGACTGTCCTGAGGATTCACTTCCGCACGGATGGTTGCCCCAGGAATGGCGCCATTGGGCGCATCCACCAGCCTTACACTGGCCCCGCTGTTTCTTGCAATCCCCCCTCCCTCGTAATTGTAAACATGGCTCAATCGGTGACACACCACTTCATCTCCAGGAGAAGTGTGCACGTTGATGGCGATCTGATTGGCCATTGTTCCAGAAGGGCAAAACAACCCAGCCTCATGGCCAAACCGCTCTGCAAGAAGCGATTCAAGGCGATTCACAGTGGGGTCTTCCCCATATACATCGTCTCCGGTGGGTGCCGACATCATGGCGTTCATCATGCCCGCAGTGGGGCGCGTCACCGTGTCGCTTCGGAGGTCAACTTCTCGTTTCATGGATGGCAAAGGTCCAACCTCACTGGCGAATCAACCTGACTTTGGCCCCAGTTTCCGGAAAGAGAAGCATGTACTGGCCTGCTTCGAGTCCATCAGCAGGGACCTGGATGCGTTTGCCTGACCCTGCCATGTGCAGACCAGTCTTGGCCAACCGTCCTTGACCATCGAGTAGATTCCAGGTCACATTCGCCTCAGAAAACACATCGGCTTCAATGGCCCAAGATTGCCCCCTTTGTGCCGGGTTCGGCGCCACTTGAATCGCGCCTTCTTCGCGGAGCCCCTCTATACCCGTGGTACAATCAAATACGGTGATGAAAATTGCGTCGGCATGGCTGCAGCCCAATTCATTCGCCGCTTCGACGATAATGGGGTATGTCCCTGGACCAAGGTCCGCACCATTGAACACAATGAATTGATCGACACTGCCATTGCTCCATAGATATGTCAATCCCGCAGGAGCGGACAAAATCAGGCTCTCCTCTTCACAGATGGTGGTATCTGCCCCCAAACTGAAAGAAAATGTCTCCTCATCCGCAGTCAATAAAAATGGCAGCGTCGTGGCACACCCATTGCCATCTTCCAATTCAACCGTGTAATTCCCTTCACCCAAGCCCGTGATCATCTCTCCTTCTCCCAGTGTTCCTTGATCCCCAAACCACTCAATTTCGTAAGGTGCATTGCCTCCTGTTGCCGAAAGAAATGCCTCTCCATTGGCTTGCTCCGGACAATCTGGCCCGATCAATTCTAAATCCAGCGAAATCGGCGTGGGGTCAGTTAAGGTGACCGTATGAACCAAACTGCTTCCACAACTCGTGAGGATCACACAAGAGTATGTTCCTCCGCCGATTCCAGATAACTGCTGCCCTTCTCCGCTAAAGCCATTTGGCCCCACCCATGTGGTCACATAATCGCTCCCGGAACCCGCCACATTGAGCACGATGTTTCCATCGGGTTCTTCCTCCTTCCCCAACGCGCAGTCCAAACCTCCATTGCTAGACGACACACTCACCTCTTCGTCGGAGGAGACAATGGTCACACCTGCGATCCCCAGCGATCCATAATATCCATCCAGTTGAATCCAATACGTCTCACCAACATTGAGACAACCCGTCCACATGCCACTGGCGTATACATTTCCGGGACCACAACCACCGGGAATGTCGTCGTTTGCGCTGATCAAGGTGTACGTGTCAAAATCTGCACAGTCCGTAACCTGCCAAAGCGCCAATTGCGTGTCGAAATTGGTGGTGTCCGTGCACGCCGAGATGTAGCAATTTGATTCGGTTGCCGTAAAACTCAACCACGCGGAACGGGCCACACCTCCTTCGCACCAGCCTCCATACGTTTGACAGCCAAGAACCGGGGGCCCAGGCTCGCCAAATGCTGCACCGCAACTGTCATTCTGCAGCAGAACCATGGGGCCATCGACTTCGATGTCCAAGGCAGCACACGGGGAATCGTATGCCGGACCGGAAGCTTCAAAAGGATTGAATGTCCAAACATCGCCGTCACCTGTGCCTTGAAAACCGTGATTCAATGCGCCCGCAGTGTAGACCTCAAAATATGTTCCCCCATCTCCAAAATCGTCTACATGGTGAAGCGACACAAGCGCGCCTGGTACCGCACAAAGCGTATCTAAAATCAAGGTCGCATTGGAGGCGTAACTGCCCTCCTCAGCACCCATGATGCCCTCCCCATCACACCCCACGCCTTCTGCATTTCCGCCCCAGTACATAGCCTGAGTGCCACAAGCGTCTCCTTCTGCCGTCAGTTCCCAATACATCTCATAACCCCATGCATCGGTATAGATGTGCATGGAAAAAGGAAGCTCACCTTCAGGGCAAGTTTGAGCACCCATAACAGGATTCATGCCAAACAGTCCACACAGAATAAAAGCAGGCCTGAGCGCAAAGGCGAAATTTTGGTTCATGGGTTCAATTTAGGTTTGATTTCATTGAATCACCTGCCATCAAAATGCGCAGAATCGAAAGCCCAGAAGGGGATGTTGAATTCTGGCCATGGCTGATTGAGAAGAAAAATCGCACACAACGAGATTCGAACTGTGCTGCCGCGAATGGGTTGCTTATTTTCGCGGCTTCATGCGCGTGCTTTTGTCACCAGCCAAAACCTTCCGCAAGGAAGAACTGAGCCCTGAAGCTGGCGCCAGTCAGCCTCTATTTTTAAAGGAAGCAGAGTCCATTATGTCCGAGCTCAGTGCTTGGTCTCCCGGTGAACTTTCAGAGCGCATGCACATTAGCTCGAATCTGGCTGAGGAAACAGCCGCGAGGCATTTGAATTGGTCTCCGCCTTTTCACCCTGGAAATTCAGGGCTTGCGGTGCTCTCTTTTCACGGAGACGTTTACCGTGCCCTGGGCGCGGAGCGATGGAATGCACCTGACTATGATTTCGCACAACAGACATTGCGCATCATCAGTGGACTTTATGGTTTGTTGCGTCCATTGGACTTGGTTCAAGAATACCGGTTGGAAATGGGCACCCCTTGGGGGCCGAAAGGAGGAAAGAGCCTTTACAATCACTGGGGCGAAACGCTGGCTCAGCACCTCAATGAAGATGCGGATGGTGGCCCAATTGTCAATCTTGCGAGCGTTGAATATGCCAAAGCCTTGAAGTTGGGATCCCAAAAATCAACGGTGGTGACTTGCTCTTTCAAAGAAGAGAAACAAGGAAGCTTCAAAATGATTGGCACTTACGCCAAGCATGCCCGAGGGAAGATGGCCTCCTTTATTGTCAAAAACAGAATCACAGAAGTGGCCGGACTTCAAGCCTTTGATGAAGCCGGATATCACTTTAATGTCGAATTATCGAATGAGACTGAGTTTGTTTTTACTCGGCCTTCAAAAATCACAACATGAACAAAAACCAACCTTTCGCCCTTTTCTTGGCGGCCCTCACCTTTCTCGCACCTTTTGCTTGGACCGGTTGTGCTGTCAATGGCCAAAACACCCCTAACTCCGAAATGGAAAACAACAACGATTCATTGAGCTATGCGCTCGGTGTTCTCTTCGCCACCAACGTCAGTGACCAAGGCATCAAGGACTTTATCCCCTCGCAGATTGCGCAAGCATTCTCCGATGTGCAAGCTGGAAGCCCTGCCATGACCCCAGAGCAAGCGAACGAAATTGTTCGCAGCACGATGCAAGAGCGCGAAGCCGCTGCAGGTGGTGAGAACATGAAGGCCGGACAAGACTTTTTGGCCGCCAACAAAAATGAGGAAGGCGTCATTGAGACCGCTTCCGGACTCCAGTATCGCGTGGACCGCGAAGGCGACGGCGCTAGCCCCGACGCCAGCGACCGCGTGACGGTTCACTACCACGGTACATTGATTGATGGCACCACTTTCGACAGCAGTTATGACCGGGGACAACCTGCCACTTTCGGCTTGAGCCAAGTCATCTCTGGATGGACTGAAGGCCTGCAGACCATGAAGAAAGGTGGACAAACCACATTCTTCATTCCTTCCGACCTCGCATACGGCCCACGTGCCACCGGAGATGTGATCGGCGCCAACTCCACCCTCATTTTCAAGGTCGAGCTGCTTGAAGTCGAAGAGGCTGAATAAAGTTTTCTTCAAAAAACACGCATTGAAACGGAGCCCCAAAAGGGCTCCGTTTCGTTTATCAGAAGTTTGGTTCCGACATTATATGAGATTATACCTACCGGTCAAGTCGTTGATAAACAGGAAAGAGACACATTTCTCCCATAAAATGTAACCCCAACTTCAGGCTTTGAGTAAGGGTGGTTAATCCCGTTCATCATGGCCCGATACATTCTTCCATTTGCTTGTCTTGTTTCTTGGTTGGCTTTCTCGCCTCTCAGCGCCCAAGTCACCCGTTGCTCATCCGACGAACACCTGGAAGCACAACTCAATACAGATACTGCCTTTGCACGCAGCTTTTTTGCATTGGAAGCGGCATTGGAACAGATGGCCAGTCATGGATTCCGGACGTTGGACGAGTACACTCTGCCTGTTGTGGTTCACATCATGCACGATGGTGATGCTGTGGGCTCAGGAGCGAACATCTCTGATGCTCAAATCGCCAGCGCCATCGATGCCCTGAATGCGGACTTTGCTGGAGAATTTGGGGGAGCCGATGTCGACATTCAATTTTCGTTGGCCGTGCGGGATCCCTTGGGCAATCCAACTTCAGGAATCAACCGGGTCAACGCAGCCACCACCATCCCCGAGTTTGCCGACAATGGCATGGTAACCAACAGCAATCAAGCGCCTTCATCAGAAAGCAACGTCAAAGCGTTGAGTCACTGGCCCGGCGCGGACTACATCAACATCTGGGTTGTCTCTAAACTCAACGGAGGTACGTCTCCCATCGGCTTTGCCTATTTGCCTCCAACATCTGGATTGGTGGATGGAATCGTGATTCACCATGAGGTCTTTGGTGTCGGCCAGGAGTACAACCTGATGAACAACTACGACCTGAACCGGACCTTGACGCATGAAGTGGGCCATTACTTGGGATTGTATCACACCTTCCATCTGACTTCCACTTGCGGATCGGAGAGCAATTGTTCGGCACAAGGTGATCGGGTATGCGACACCCCTCCCACCACAGGCTCATTGAATTGCAGCGCATTGGAATGTGAGGACACCATGGTCGAGAACTTCATGGATTACAGCAACGACCCCTGCATGGCCTCATTTACCGACGGCCAACGCACGCGGATGCGCAATGCCTTGTTGGAACACCGATTGCCATTAACGGAGAGCTTGGGCCAAGTTCCCGTTGTGGATTTGGATGCCGGACTGTCCTCGGTGCAAGGCATCTCCCCATCGGGGTGTTCTGCCACTCATTCTCCCGAAGCGGTTCTGCAAAATTTTGGAACCACCCCCATCAACGAGGCCACCGTGCACTTCCAAATGGACGGTGGTGAAGAGCACATCGTCGCATGGCAAGGAGAGCTTGCACCCAATCAAACGGCCTTGGTTCCACTCCCTGCACTTGCCGCCACCATTGGAACGCACTCACTCACAGTCTGGACGCAAATCCCAAACGATGAGTATGCAGCGAATGACGCCATCACGATGGATTTCGAAGTGGTCCCCGGAAATGTGGTTACGATGGCGATTCAATTTGACTTTCTCCCCTATGGGGTGACTTGGGCTGTTGAATCTCCTTCTGACGAAGACCCCATTTTGTCCGGAGGGAATTACGTGAATGCCGACTTTGCCAGCCAGTACATTTCAATCCAAGGTTGTGCCACGCCAGGATGCTACACCTTAACGGTAGAAGACCTCTTTGGCAATGGCATGCACTACAGCCCCCCAGGATGGTATGAACTGACCGATACAGACGGCAATGTTCTCGGCGCTGGTTCTGGTGACTTTGGTTCCGAACAAACCCATGAATTCTGCATTGAAGCCGCGGATGTGCTGCCTTGTGCGGATGAGAACTCGAATGGAGTTTGTGATGCCAATGAGGACCTTCTTGTGACCGATATTCCGGGGTGTACAGATCCAGAAAGCTGCACATTTAATGCCCTGGCGAATGTGGACAATGGCAGCTGTACGTATCCGGTGACGAACTACGATT
>Ga0209092_10001073_pt1 | contig 27476 bp, 21 predicted proteins | sample FraStrMetagenome_FD_187446 | JGI IMG/M metagenome (GOLD analysis project Ga0209092, IMG submission 187446) | Marine eukaryotic phytoplankton communities from Arctic Ocean - Fram Strait ARC3M Metagenome (SPAdes) (version 2) | ecosystem: Environmental > Aquatic > Marine > Oceanic | place: Fram...
TAATAATAATAATAATAATAATAATAATAATAATAATAATAATAATAATAATAATAATAATAATAATAATAATAATAATAATAATAATAATAATAATAATAATAATAATAATAATAATAATAATATAAAATCCAAGATATATATTATATATGGTAGTCAAAGTCCCGTGCATGACGTGTTGTAGGTAGAATTTTGGTACAACTTTTCCATGCCACTGCTGACAATCAAAATGAGGGCAAGTTACGGTATAGTACCATCATATGTAACATAACATAACCATACCATCATCATATATATGGTAAGGGAAACGGGATCAAAAAAAACTCCTGCGATTTTTTATAGTTTATTCAGTTATTATTATTATTATAATAAAGAGCTATATATCATTGATCGCTGTTCAGATTCACAAAACCCATGAGGAGAACCCATGTTTTGAAGTTTTTAGTGGCGGTATTTGCAATCATTGTTGGAAATCAGATTTATGCGATCCGACGTGCCTCCAGAATTATCCAGCAAAATGCAACCCACGCCAACATTCCTAGTCCGTATACTATTCGAGCTGAAATTTCAGCCGAAAAACAATTTCGTGCTCTATATCCTCATGACACCATAGTCACCGAACATGATATCCGAATTGGGCACAGATGGAAAACCTTTTTAGTACCATTGTCTCAGCAATTTCATGAAATGCCCTATTATTTCTTCATTCAGGACGCGAAAGAAGATCGAATTACGTCTGATTATTATGCAAATGAAAAGCAAAATATGAATCATAAATACAATATTGATCATTTCGCAGAAGTTGTAATACTGCGCAAATTTTTAGCATCTCTTGATTTTGTACAAGATGTGGACGATGCAGATCTTATTTTGGTTCCTGCTCTTCCGTCTCTACATGTTAGTTTACGATGTTGGAACTTTGGCCTATGTGCTAACAAGTGGTATGAAGAATTAAAGGAACGTATAGAATTGTTTCAACCCTCCCACACCAAAAAGTTTCTTTATTTAGCAACTCAAGATTCCTCTCAAAATCATAAATCCATCATATCACTCATGGAAGATCCTAATAATTTCATACTGACATTGGGTGCCTCTGGATTAGTAGTTCCATCCCTGAATACCATGAAAGAAATGCAACCAAAGCATTATAAAGGATGTCTACCACTTGAAAATAGATCTGCTTTTGCTATATCCAATCAACGGATCCGACCAGGTCTGCATGATCGAATCTCTATATTTGCAGAGCTTTCTGCATACAAAGGCTCTAAAACAATTATCAGGAGTAGCCATCAAGATCTTCTCCAAATGCAAAATGCTATTTTTACAATATGTGCACCAGGTGATTTGCCTTTCCAAAAACGATTTTTTGATGCTCTTTTGATGTGTACCATACCAGTCGTTGTGAAACGAGATATGAAAGGAGGGAAGAAGGCTTATTATTCGAACGTGAATTCTTTAATGTATGATGAAAATATGAAATTTTCTGTAGAGGAGTCATATCCTCACCTTGACTTTCCCTACAGTGATATAGTTGTAGAAGTAGATGGTGCTATCATTGAAAAAGGCGGATTGATAGAATATTTGGAATCTATAACGAAAGAGGAGATAGAACAAAAATTAAAAAAAATTGGAGAGGTACGGAATAGGTTTGTGTATGATTTAGATGGCACTACAGAAGATGCATTTTCAAGAATTTTGGAAGAGTTGAACGAACAGATTGTTTCATAAAGGATTATGTTACTAGAGTTTGGTTTCATTTCTGTACTGTATTGATTTCTGGATTTTATTCTAGTATTCGAGAAGAGTTTAGATGCTGGCAATTTTGTTGGAAGTGCAGTTGTTACCAAACAAGAAAAAATAAACATGAAGAAAAGAACTTGCAGAACTTTTTTTGTTGTGGATAGACCCAACAATATATGATATGGATATTATAGACATGAGACTCATTGAACACATACAATGCTGATAGCAAATACATGATTATGAAAAATGTAAATAGAAGGAAACTTAGTGTGTTTCTGAAAGTGTTCTAGAAGATAATAGCTCAATAAAATGAAGAAATAGAATGTGTTTCCATCAAACTATTTTCAAACAACAGAATAATGTCAAGCTTGTATAAAAAAGTGAGGGGTGGTTTGAATCATTGAACAGCAGATCACCGAAATGAATTTGTCAACTTAATATTTGTCTCTCCATACTTCAACGTTCATTATTTCCGTTGATCATGATTGGGTTCATTAAATACGTTAGGCTTACAATATGTGCAACAGATTAGTTAATTGTTTTTAGCCATCAAACTTGATTTATTTGTCACACCAATCAAAACTTAAAAAAGTATAAAGTATCATACCTCCCTTTGTCATTTTTAATTGTTAGCAAAGAATTTGTATGACACATTTGATCTTCGGTGACAGTAACGCCTAACAATTCTTTTTCAAATGATATCACTTCTGTGTCTACGTTTGCTCGCCATTTACTTCCTTACAGAGATTGGAGTCTATATTTATTTTTATAAGATTCTTGTCCCATGGGCCAATACAAAACCAATAGCTTTACCTGATTATCGAGATTGGGGAAGAAATCGGGATAAACTCTTCCAGAGAATTGTAGGTCGATTGGAGCGTACAATTGATTGGAAGCAAAAACATCAATATCAAAAAACTACCAAGTCTTCCTCGTCCTCTACTAGTTTAGATCATTTGTTAGAAAATGAAACATCCAACCTAAAAAAACCAGAAGGCTTCACATTTATGCTTCAATCCTTCCTTCAATCTTTTTTCCTTCACGACTGCACATCGTCTTCTAAATCCTTTAAAGTAAGATACAATCCATATGATAAAGAGCATACGAACGTCGAAATGAAAAAGGGCGATATAGATGCATTAACCTCATGGGCATTTTTCAAAAAGAAATTTTCGGAACTAGAACCGTGGGAACTAAAAATGAATGAAGACATGTATAAATGGATGGAACGAACTCATGGTGTAACATTTAAATCCGGAAAGAACGAAAATCTTCAACCATGTTTGATCAATGTTGATCCTATTCAGTCATCATACAAACCTCTAGTTTTTTATTTCATTACAATATTCATGAATGGACTGAGTTTTCTCCTTCTGAAGTTGAATGGATTTCAATTATATACAGCTTCTACCGGTGTTAGATATTGGTTACGTTCTTCTCCAGAAGAGGAAGTTTATTCAAAATTGTCCAAAAAAATGCCATTTATCTTTTTCCATGGCATTGCTCCTGGAGGATACCTTTTATACCTTCCTCTACTTTGGGGTATCCTACCAGAACGAAATCCTATTTTACTATTTGAGAATCGTTGTATTACATGCACAATGTCTTTCCATGCACCTTCTGAGCAAGATATAGTAGAAGCTGTTAAAGAAAGTCTTTTCATCCATTTTGGAAATGTAGACAAGAGTAAAAGTGAAGAAGAAATCAAAGTCATTCTATGCGGACATTCCTTTGGTTCATGTCCAGTGACATGGCTTATACATGCTATTCCAAATCAAGTTCATCGCATTATTCTTTTGGATCCTGTAACCATTTTACTGGGCACAGCGGACATCATTATCAATTTTGTATATAGGCGATATTATAAAGATTCACCAAATATGATGGCCTCATCTCAACCTCCATTATTATCAAAATATACGAGTAATAACCTTGATCATAAAGAAGAACTAATTCAAGATCAGCCATGTACACAAACATTCATGTCTTCCGAGATTGGAATTGAATATTACATACGAAAACATTTTTCATGGTATAATAGTGAATTATGGCTAGAAGATATTCCAAATCACGTTCAAGTCTTTGTCTTCTTATCTGGAAAAGATCAAATCATAAATCCTATTAAAGTTAAAAGAGAAATTGATATCCATAATAACGCACATCGGCAACAACCAAAAACCGTGCCAAGTGAAAAGGCAAGAGAAAAATCTATATTGACAAAACAGAAGAGGAGTATGAACGCTTTAAAAGATTTGTCTCCGGCACCTCCTATACAATTAACTTTCTGGCCATTGGATGGACATGGCCATTGCATTGAATCCCCTCTGCGCTGGAAAGAAATCAAAACAAAAATATCTAAAAAAATCTGATATAAATAGCACTGCGATCAGTAAATATTACAAATAATTCAGGAAATCAATATCTTAAAAATCTAATTGATGTAAAGATAAGCTATGTTTACCTGCTCTTTTGGAATTTGCGAATATTCTTTCACTTATCACTTTCATAGCTTCATGTCTTTCCTTTTCTACTATCACTATCCAATCATTTCGAATGTGTTACCCCTTTCTCCAAGTCATATTCATTATCCAAAATGTCGCCCTCTTTTCGAGCACTATTATTATCTTTATCATACCCTAGCAGCTTAATCATTTTCTTTACCTTGCTTTCCGGGTACATATTAAAATCTGCAATATGGTCATCGTTGGAATCAGCATTCTCAAAAACTTTTTCACCAAAAAGTGAGGATTTAAAACTCGAAATCTCAGAAAGTTGCTCAGAACTCTTTCTTTGTTTATTATCTTTTGTGCAATCGTCAGTAGACAAAGAAAATTCCGAAAGCATTAGAGTACCTGAACTTTCCCTATTATTAGAGGAATAGTTTCCTAGAAATTGAGAAGTATAGGGTAAATCAGATGATGATGAAGTATTCTTATTTACTGAAATAGAATCGAAGTCCAATTTTTGTTGCATGGGCGTAAAAAAGGGTGTTTCAGCTTCATTATTAGACCTTCTTGGGAGGGCTTTGACTAAATGAGTTGATGTATCATTATCAAAGAGGGGAAAAGGTGGAGCGGATGGTTCCAATGAGTCATTGTTCCTATCAGGTCTTTTTGGTGTCAAAGGTAATGCTTTATTTTCTTTTCCTTTCCTTTTCATTGATTTAGTAGAACCTTTGATTCTTAAAGAACGCAATGGTGTTTTGGCCTTTGCCTTATTACTGGACTTGATAACACGTTTTGGACTTGTTGGTTCTGTATTATTTTCATTTTTTATCTTATTTTTAGCACGCTTCCATGATCTGAGTGGTGAAAGGTGTTTTCTTCTTTGCACTGTTTCGGTATTGAATCTATTTACCATTTCTTTCACACCACCTATATGGAGTGGGGGTGTTATCTGTTTTTTCTTGCTTGGTTTAGTACTTCCAACTGACTCGCGAAAAGTTCCTACATTATTAGAAGTAATATTCTGCTTTGAGGATTTTGCTTCTGGAATTGTGTCAATTTTTTCAGATGGATTTTTATAATTTTGTACTAGAATTGTTGAATTGGATTTGTTTTGATTGAGACTGTTCCTTCCAAGAGGTTGAGTCTTCGTAAGACTAGACATTGTGGACTTTATTTGGGAAGATTTTGTATTGGAGTTTTTGGACGAAGGTCTAGGAATATTCCTTCTCCGTAAGGATTCAGGAGGATTTGAAAGATTATTTTCTAAAGGTCCACTTTCCAAATCATTAATTTGAGATGATTTAAATTTTGGTCTAATATTGTCATTGTTAATCGTTTGCGCAGAGAGCTCTGATCGTCTTCCTTTTTTTTCTTGCATAGCCGATCTATTTTTCTTTGCATTTAGATATTTCAATCTCTTTTGATCATTTCTCACTGACTGAGGCATCTGTGAGACAGCAGCTTGGATAATATACTTGATCAATAGCATGACTGTTATTTAATCCAGGTGCGGATTAGCAAGTGTGTTTTATTTTGAAAAAACATTTGATAATAAAATATCGTAGCACTTACAATGTTCCCATCCTACAACTACGAAGAATAATCCGACATCGCCAATATTTTGTTTTATGATACTTCCTAAATTGCTAGTCAAAGCCATTAGAGAACAGTTTGTCAAAATTGATATTACTGTCACAATATGTAAAACGTGTTCCCAAACCCCAATTCCACTCGCTTTTGTTACGAGTGGGCGTCTTCGTCCTCGGCATAACTTATAAGCATCTAGCCTCATAGACATCAAATTATTTACGAGACAAATAAGTGGTGTAAATGGTAGTACAACGCTGAAACAGGTAACGTATCCAAATTGGATTGCAGCAAGGACATAATCATAGAATGAATCGTATTGTGGGAGCATTATTTCTTCCCAAACATTGTCTTGTGCCTGTTCTAGTAAAACCCGTCGATTAGCTATTTTTTTCTCGTTGTCACCGTTCAAGTCCTTTGAGTCTTTCGATGCTTCAAATTGTGAATTATTTTCGGAGACAACGTCCTCTTTGTTTTTCTTCAGAGCTTTACTTTCACTTCGTGTTCTGTCAAGTGATCTCAGCTCATGCCGAAGTTTATTTCGCTCCCTTTGTAGTTTCCAACGATGGAGAGTTAAAGGCACGTAAATAACAACGAAAACGTTCCACCAATGAACGACAGTTAAGTAGACAATTAAACTGGTTGCAACGCGGAATATAGAGTTTTCTTTGGCTAATTCAGTGTCGTCGGGAAGTAGGAATGAATAGTAGTATAATGACGAAAAGTAGCACGCAAATCTGAAGCTGAAAACCTTCAGGACCTTAAGAGAAGTATTTACAATAAGATCTTCCTTCAAAAGTTAAAAAATAGAACAAAATGTTACCCACTTACTAGGTTATTCCGGTATTCAGATTCCGTCCTATGATTTTCAAAATCATTCAAAATTATCGAGATCTTCATCAATACGTAATTTAAAAGAGGGTAACAGAAACCTAGAACAGATGGAAAACCGACAACAATTTCCCAAAAGATTGGATCTCTTATGACGTCCCCAGTTAAGTTTACAGCTGATAATGGATGTTTCTTTCCAATTGACTGAATTGATAAGTCCAAATCGAACGTAGATACTTCATCCATTAAGCTTGCATGGGACATTTCCTGAGTTTCAAAATAACGAGCCAATAAAATATCACGGTTTGCATGAACCATAAGAATACCAATAGTGGAAAGGACGGTGAATGCTATAGTTAATGGAAAGCTCAGGCAATATTTGAGCCATCTCTTATATGAAGGATAATATATGATCCATTCTTTAGATATATCACATTTTCGATATTCTCCTTTGAATTGTGGCCTTGTAGTTTCTTCTTCTTCATAGTTTAGAGTTCCCCTTTTTAAATGAAGTAATGAAAAAATATGTTTTAAAATTATTCATCAGATTCCGATGTTGATTCATATGAATAGATTGTAGAATATTTCAAATAGATTATTGGTGTAAGATTACACATATTTCAATGAAATATAATGTTTTGAATATATGCGACGTACCATTTGTGCGCTAAGAAGTTCGATCTTCTTCTCCATGTCATCATCACAAACAATCCCCACAGCATAACTGCAAATGAAAAGAAAGGTCGAATTGGATGATCCCATTGACCATCTACTATTTGCAAAATGGAAACAATCACCCCTACCACAGAAAGGGATACAAGGTGATAAGAACAATGCTGTAGCCATGCAAAATAAAAAGCTACACCTTCGCCAAAATATTCCTGAACAGAATCAAGCGGCTGGTAGAATGATCCTATGATGAATCGTGAGAAAAGGGATGGTATCACGCTATCTACAATAGTTGAGGTGGGATTTTGTGTATGAGAATCACCCATGAGTATTGTGTGATTTTCAGAGATCGGTTCTAACGTCTGTCTATCAAAACCCACAACCATACTTTTTCCATCTCTTCCGATCCAGTTAGGAGTTTGCCAATAAGTGACCCATGATCTGTACAGTAACTCAAGCTTGGCGTGCATATGCAATGGTACACGCATTTCAATTTGCTTCCCAAGGTGAGAACGCTCACCAAGCTCTGCACCAGAATCTCGAATTCTCGATCGTATCATAAAATCTATAATTTTTTGTCTATCTGATGATCGGAACAAATTTTCTGTTTCAGAGGACACATGCTGTATTTCATTAAATTCATTTGAAGTGATAAATTGAGAAACAATGGACTCTTGAAATGGAAGAAAATTGCCTGAGTGTAATACGAATTAGGAAAATATGAGTAATGATAGAGTGACTTCAAAAAAATCCAGCAATGCTTACCATCAGTGGTCCGCAGTTTTATTTTCAAGACTTCGGCAACGTCGTGAAGACGCTCAGGTGGACATCGTACTTTAATCATAACACGCCGAGTATCTAAAGCGTATATTCTTTGTGTTTCCAAACCAGCTTGACGAAGTCGGCACCATATCTGTAGGTTTCGATGTACAATTTTAAACAGAAATATTAATTCCCTTTCATAAATAATTTTTAAATCATGCAACAAAACTTACCTGGGTACCAGCTGATCTAAAACCCAAAAAGTAATCGGAAGGAGGAGCTAGTACCGGTTTTTCAATTTCAGGTTCTCCTTTCCATTTACGCCAAAGGCGCTGCCAATGATGTACGTATTCATTCTCCTCCGAGACTTTCCAATCTTTCTTACGATTCTGTGCATGTCTCCTTTCTTCGTCTTCCTTGCGATTATAATGAGAACTAAATCCACTAGCACGCTGTGCAGCAAATCTCCCAGACACTGCATCTCGATGTAACAATAGAAAACCTCGAAATATTATCCAATATTCACCTTCCGTCGCTGTTTCCAAATCTAAAGTGCGAAAGGTTGAAGTAGACCCTTTACCAAAATGCCTGGATGAGATAGAGCACGAATGTAAGATGATTAGCATATCTCGGTGAATACTTGCAATTACAGAAAAATTTAGAATCGGAGGTGAAAAAAAACTCTTACCATTTCTCGATACTATCATGTTCGTCATGATTAAAATTTCCCTTAATACCGTGCTTAAATGTTGATACAGATCCATGTACTGCATTTCTTATTTTCGTCTGTGGCAAAATAAGAGAAAAAGAACAATCTTTGCAGTATTTTGTTTTACTTTTTCGAAAAGTCCAAGTTCCAAAGCATTCTGGTTCACTATCGTCTGATCGTTTGCTTCCTTCAAATGGATCTTCTTGTCTACCTGGATGCACAGCGATGACATCTTTCGCATGTACTTTTCCGGAATGTTTCAACTTAACCGAATAATCAGAAAAGATGTTTGACGAAGTCATCTTCAATTGATTTTGAACGATGATATGATTAGGCAAATTAGTTGAGTCAGGTATGTTCGAATATATACTTCCATCACTATTATCGTGCTGATTTGGATGTTCCATAAGGTTCCATCTGTCTTCCTGGTCATAATTACTTGTTTTTGACATATAATTCTTATTTCTATTGAATCTGACTCGTTGTTCAAGAAGCGCAATGCGTGCTTCAGCGAGAGGAATGTATTGAAACCTAAGTTCAAAATAATAAAACAATGATATTGTAAGGATCGTCATAAATTTAACAAAGTTGTTTGAAGCATTGCAAGAGCTTACGTGATAGTGTCACCGCCATCTTTACTTTTTAGAGTGATAAACTCTGCTTCGCCTCCCTCAATATGTCTCCTCACTACAATACCACGATGTAAAGCTTGTAAAAAAGATTGCATGCCATTTGTCCTGGCTGCGATACCCCTTGGAATAGCTTGACTTGGAATATAATGATCACCAACACTTTGACTATCGTCCATATCTCGACTTAACGTGTTCTTAGTGGGTGTAGATGTAGAACCCAAAAACACAGCTTTAGATTGTGTCGTTTTTGTATTCCTTCGAAATGAAACTCCTGTCTCAGAGATAGAGTTAATTGGAGGTGACATCAATGTACGCCTTACTGGAGATTTAGGTCGAGGTGGTGTTTGCGTGGAACGAATATTTTTTTCTCCTATTTGAGGAGACACTAATGGATGCTGATTCGGACTGGTAATGGTCGTAACTGCCGAATTTCCCCATCGACGTCTAGCTGAAGAATAAGTTGAATTCCTCTTTTTTTCACCTTCTGATCTGGAATTATTTTTTGCTTCGAGTGAGGAGGGTGGTTGTAAATCTTGATGTTGTCTTGGAGTCAATGAAAATCTTCCTGAAAATGTCCTAGTCATCGTGCCGGTTCTCGGAGGTGTTAAGACGCCCATTGCTCTTTCAAACAATGATTTTCTTTGACTAAATACTCTTCTTCCATTCGTATCTACTCCAGTTTTTTTTGCGGTCACTAACGTTCTAACTGAAGTAGATATTTTTTGAAGAGTGCCTCTTGTAGGTGTTTTGTATGCATCTGTGGGTGTATGTATGATATTTTCTTCATGAGTAACCAAGGTGTCCTTGCCTTCATTAGTATTATTTTCGTCAATAATGTCTCCATTGATTCTAGATCTGAGTGGTGAATGACCTTTTCTAATAGATTTCTGAACTTCAATAACCCTTTGTTCCCACTTATCATATATATCCTTCCTTTTCCTTTCATTTTCTGCTATATTTGGAGTTTCTTTATTTTTCATCTTACTATTGTCTTCTGCTACATTATAAGTATTTTGGGGGGGAGTTAAGTCATCTGATTCACTGACAAGAAGAGGCTCATCTTCATAATGCTCATCTCTAAAGTCTAAATGTTTCGCCCAATATTTGTAGACTTGCTGAGGCTGCAAAACTATTGCAAAATCAAAATCATCTTGATTGTAGACACTTGATATTCTTCCTGTTCTTAATTTATGTGGATTCAAGTGAAGGTGAGAGCTTAATGAAAGCAATTCATCATTGCTGTCTTCTTCAAACTGATTAGATCTTTGGTCTTCTTCATCTAGAGAAGATTCTAAGGAATATTTTCTACGTTTTCTTTGATTTATTTCTGTATTTGCTACCTTCGACATTTCCATATGAACTTTTTCCCAATGTTTCCATGGATCCTTTTCTACTGGGATTGGATAATCAAAAAGATTGTTACTGTCAACAGAATTTACAACATCAATTTTGTCCGACCTTACTCTTTTCTCCCCGAGGTTATTTACCATTTTGTCACCCGACAGAACTCCTTCCCCTGAATCTCTGATTTCACTTGGAAAGGCAATATGAGAATTCAATGGCCCTCGTCGACTGTTGAGAGTTTTTAGATTTATGTTGTTGTTGAAAGTTTCAGAAAATTGTCCTTGCGAATCTTTTGAAGCAGTAAAATAGGTACTGGTATTCATTCCAAACTCGGTTGGGTGAGTGTAGACACCTAGAGCACCTCCGTTAAGTGCTATTGGATATAACGCTGGAGTTTTCTTAAGCTCGTTTATATTTGAATTTTCTTTACTTTTCTCACGTGAAGCAATGTTGCCATGCTGGGTTTCCGTTTGTAGACCTTCGATAGGATTACCGTTTTGAATTGCAACTTGTGAGGGTGTTGGAGGTATCATTTCACTTATTTCTAATAAACCAGTTGTGGCATTTTTAAATGCATATGCTGGTATTACAGATTTGGACGCTTTTATTTTGTCTTTCTTTGTCTTTCTTTTTCTGTTTTTTGCCTTCTTCTTGACGTTTCGTCGGATTTTCGTGGCTGGGTTCAATGCATCATTTTTATTCCCTGTATCTGCTTTGCCATTAATTTTAATAGCACTAGAATCTCTATTATTTTTCTTTCGTTGAGAATGAATTTTCAGAGGTTGATCAAAAGATTTGGGGGCAAACGACATACTGCCCAAAACAGGACTACGCCTAGGGTCTCTAACACTAGCAAGTGGTCCTGAATTTATCAAATATTTGGATGATCTCGATTTTGGAAACAATTTTAGTCTCGATTCTGATCTTTGCAATGAATGCAATTTAGAAAGTTCGTCAGAATTTTCTTCGGTTCTTGCTGCAAAATCAATATTTTCTTTCTCATAATCATTTTCCAAATCCATTGCTTTGATGTTACTTTTCTCGGTTTAGTTTTCTATCTGTGCCGAATAAGATCAAGTTCACCCTTTCGTTTGATTTCAAAATTGTCGAAGCAACAAAACGAATTGAATGTGCTTGTAAAGTAAGAAGTATTCTTCGCGTGAATCAATGATGTCGAAGCTTTTGACTTTGTTTCATTTATTTAGTGTTGAGCACAATTTTTCTGAATATATTTTCATTCATTGACGGGCACTGCAACAATTGATGATCAGGCGTGAGAATTATTTTAAATTTCGTTGGAGGATTACGTCCTAAATTCTCTTATCACATGTTAATAATATGAGAAGTCATATTTTTTGTACTTTGATGACCCTATGGTTGAGTCTTGTATTGAATCCAACTGTTTAAGGATCGATTCACTTAGAAATCGAAAAATTTGGTCTATTTAGAGATGATCAGCAGATGTGACAAATTTAAATTTTAAACATCGAGACTGCAATATTCTTAGAAATGAAAAGCAACGGTATTTTAGCGACACCTAATGATTGGTGTACATACTATTTTGTTGAGTATTGCTTTCGTAGGTGGATCAACGGTTTAATAGTTAGGTGAAGGCAGAGGACATGAAATTTCAATTGAAGAAAATCAGAAAACAAGTCTTTGATAGAGTGATAATTGAAAAAGAACACTAATACTTCTTACAGTGATGAGTAAGAGCTTTAATTGCTCTAGAAAATCCAGCTGAAAAATCTTTGAAATATATGTTTGATGCGCATGCTGAAAAATTTTGCATCGATGTCCCTTTTCTGTGATTGAAGCTCCTGAATGAGTGCATCGAAATAGATTTGAAAAGGGTATAGTAGAAAGAAAGGGCAATAAACTTATTTACAACGTATTGCATTTACAAGAAAATTTTCTAAAATGACATAACCTTCAAAATCCATTTCAAAAGAAAGAATTCTCACGTAAGCAGAAAAATGTAGCGAACAATATCAAAAAGTACACAAGGCGACTATCCCAAGGTGCATCGAAGACAAGATCATACTAAAGGAAGTCTAACGTTGCCACATAATCTGCTGTCATATCGTTTAAGTGCAGTGATAGTACTCAATTGGAATTTGGTTCACAATTTTGCAAGCAGTAAATCGGTGTCATCCATAGATTACATTACAGTATTTAAGTTCAGATTACAAGCAAATGGTTGAAAATCAGTAATATCTTGGAAAGCACTCTACTCTAGATATGCTCTAACTAAAATATTTCAAAAGAATGAGGACGAAAAGATCTCTACATTAGCCAATTGTTTGTTAACCTTGAGTAACTTGTTTTTCCTCTATGCATTAAACACGATTTTTTGCCCTTAATACTGATCGTTTAGATCTTATCCAATACAGAGTATATAGTTAATGCTTGAATTTTAGGTCTGAAGAAAATTGTCATTCAATAGGTGATAGACCTCATATATATTGTATGGTAAATGTCGGTAACATACGATTATAATGTTCAAATCAATTTTACAAAGTGAACTTGACGACCCCAGTTTATATTCGTACACATTCACTTTTCCAAATTCTTCACTAATGATAGTCTTTAGATTGAAGTGACCATAGAGATAGAATCTCAAAGGAATCAAAATGAAAGTACTACAAATTATGACAACCTGTCAACATTCGAAAGTTTTAGCAATAATTATGCACCAAAAGTATTCCTGTAGGATACATACTGGATCTTCAAGCCTATCTATAACTTATAATCCTTCTACGTGCACGCAATGCGGAACAAAATTTCCCACCGAAAGATGAAGGTATCCAAAAGAAGTTCATTCGTTACTTCAACACACAGCGGTGAGGACAACAAAAAATTTCTTCGACGACAAAAGTAAGGGAAGTTTGCTCCATGAAATAATTGTATTCAATTCACTTTCTTATTAATAGTATTTGAGAGATGAGTAGCAACCGCTGGAATTCAAATAGATCAGGTCACGGCTGGAATAGGAACAATAATCGAGGTTACACCAATAGAAACACCTCTCAGGAAAATCGGAATAGAAATAGAAATAATAATCGTCGTGCTAACACTAATGATACAAATTATTATGGACGTACCAACTCATCTCATACTGACTTCAGTCGTTATCGAGACAGATCCAGTGGTGGCATGGACGATTTAGATGATGAACCAAAAAACAAGGGACAAAATCAAAATCAATCAATTCTCACAGAAAATCTTAGCTACACCAATCGGATTACCACAGGTACACGTTCTAATTCAAATTCCATGAACACTTCAAGACATGATGCTGTAGTATCAAATGCAAGTTGGTCTAATCAAATCCGAAGACCAAAGTGGGAAGATATGACACACGATGAAAGAGTCATGCATCAGGTATGTCATGCTTAATTGAATGAATTCATACAATATTGTCTTTTATGCTCATATCTTTCTTCTTCGTTGAACAGTTAACAAGTGCACATTATGACTATGATAAACTCCCAAAAATTAAAAAAAATAATGATAAAGAAATGGTTAATAATAAAAAGAAAGATGCCTTTAAGCACGCTATGAAGCAAGTGATGGCAAAAATGAAAGAAATGTGTGGTGATGAAGAAGAAGACGACGACGACGACGACGATGATGATAGTAGTGACGCCTCAGACTTTTCCATGTACAGTGATGGATATGATGATGGTGGACCATACTCTTCCAGCAAGCGCCGTAAAAAAGAACTAAAATATTCTGAAAAAGACGTATCTCTCTTCTTTAAAAGTTTGATGAATAATGTTGTTTTTGATATGGGATTTCAGGTTTGGGGTATCCACTCAGATGATGATAAGAATTGTTGGTGTCCATGTGGGAAACACATGGTTGCATGGAGAGAATGTTTTGTGATTGAACATTTAGCAGGAAAGGGGAGTGATGCTTATTGCGAAGCTCCATCTAAAATGACTCCTTTGGGTAAGTTTATTATTTCTCTCTATCGTCATGTTCAGAGTAATAATCACTTACAAATAATGTTAAACTATTTTTATTCTCATCGCAGGTCTTATGGGGCATCTACGAAAGAAGGGTGAAAATTGTCCAATGCATTATGGAATTGCAGCCTATTTGACAAGCCGCTATGGGAAGTTGAGAGGTACCGGACATAAAGGATTGTACATGATGGGAGATAAAAAGTATAAGGCAGCAGAAGCAGCAGAAAAACGAGAAGCACAAAGGTGAGTTTCGCATGATTATTTGATTTATAAGGATGAATCTCATATTCCTTTGTCTATATTTGAATGAATTAGCCTCCTTATGAAAGCCATAAAGGATAAGGAGGAAGCAGAGAGAAAATATCAAGAGAGTGAAGAAAGTAAAATGAAACTTGAAGAGGAAAAGAAAGTGTGGATGAAAAAGCTAGAGAAAAGTAATCCTGATCTTGCTGTTGAAATGAAAGCTTTGGAGGATAACTTTAAACTTTTGAATCTTGATACACGTGAGAATGAAATAGAGGAAAGTGATTTCAACACAAGCGACAAGGCCAAGTTGGAATGGTTTGATGAATTAATCGAAGACAAGATTTCTACTCTTCAGTGTGGACTTACATTGCCAAAAATACAACCTGCTGAAAAAGGTGTGAAAGCTTATGAAAAGAACAGAAAAATTCTTGAAGTACATCAAACTCTTGACGGTAAATTTGACATCAATAAAATTTTCGAGACTATGGAAAAGAAGGAGCAAGTGCTTTTCCAATATGATGATATGAAGAAATTTCTTTTACCACAAGAATATTGGATTGTGAGATTTTTAGGTGAATTACAATCTGACTTTTAGTTTTTTTATGGATTCGATATACTCACGGTCATATTACCAATTTATTTTCTTCCCAAAGCTTTCAATGAGAAAGATATTGCTGCAAAGAAAAATGAAGACAGAGCTATCGATGACGGTACGTACCTTCAATCATTTCAGTAAGCCTCTTCAAATACTTTTTCAAACTTGTTATCCATCTTAATTTAGGTGGACCCACGAGAGAATTTTTTGCAAACATTTGGAAGAATTTGGAGCAATTAAGTCTCTCATACGACGTTCACACAAAGAAAACTAAATCAATTGAAATTAAGCTTTTCAAATCCGAAAAATCAGGATTAGTTCCAATTGAAAACAGTTTCATTGATCATAAGATCAAACGTATCGTCAAACACGGAAAGTATTCCTGTGAGGAGATACGTGATCGTGTGAAAATATATTACAAGGCTGTTGGAATAATTCTGTTTCGGGCTCTCATTTGTCATATTCCAATTGCTCCGAATGTTGTGCCTAGCTTTTATCGGAATGGTAAGGTATTTTTTGTATTTTTTTGTAAGACTCGCGAGTTACTTTGTGCCTAAATATTAAATCGCCATTTTTGTTAGTTCTTCTCAGAAATGTTGAACCAAAACATGTAGGGAAATACTCAAAACGACAAATGCTGACTCAATTTGCTGAAATTGGCTTGAAGTTAGTGAACCGTGATGAAGAAGCTAGAGAGGAAGTTCTCACGGGTAGCGCAAAACACATTGTAGGTAAAACTTTGAAAGAGCTTCATGAAGAAGGTATCGTTGAAAAAGTGAGCGACAGCGATAAAAATATTGTTATAGATATGGACAATTTCTTCACGATTTTCTTGCAAGGGAAAGTTGACAACAAAAGCATTGCACTAAATGCTCTCAAAGGAGGGCTGGCGCTCGGTGGTAAGCTATGCATGTATGGTTACATTTTTCTTTGCACCAAACAAAAGGAAGAACTAATTTCAGCATATTTTTATTTTATCCATGAAGGTATGGTTAATTTACAACTTACTCTTGGAATAACTTCATTATCGTATGTATCGGACAAATTCTTTGCAAAACCTGGAGTTGAGGCAAATGACTTGATTGATAGACTCAGTTTCTCTGAAGCCAATCACATCGATCTTCATAAGCCTTTTTTTGACACTGTTTTGAAAGAAGTTATAACCGAAATGACTTCCGATGAACGAAAAGATTTTGTATACTTCTGTACTGGTTACAATTACTTGCCGAATAGAGAGAGAGAGAGTCAGAAATTCACAATTACTGTGGAATTTAATTTTGATGAAATGGAGGAGATGTCATTGCCTGTATCTCATACATGCGTCAATACATTGAAACTTCCTGGATTGGCGTACGGTAATGATAAAGAAATGTTCAAAAGCAAGCTTTCTCAGGCAATGTCAAATTCAAAAGGATTTTCGATTGCTTAATGTCTTTGTGATAATTACTTCCATCTTGATAAACGAACTTTCATAGATTTCGGTAAATTAAAGCATATCGGTAAGAAAAACAAAATTGTATCACGACCTCTCATTGTTCTTGTAGTGAATCCTTATAGTTTGTCTGTATGATGACTTAGATTTTCGTTCAGTAACTCGAATTTGGATTAAAGTACAAAACGTCATGTGCACGGCTGTAATTTGTTGCTTAACTAGAAAAGTATATTTTGTAATGAAGCATATATGGAGAAAAAATGCAAGTTAAGTGTTTAATTTCCCATCATATAAATCAAAGAATAAATATCCTAAGTCGGTTCTAAAATGGGTATCATAAAGTTATTCGTCGATTGGGAATTAGAGAAGCAAGTGCGTCAATTATGAAACAATGAGGAATCAGATTTCTAAAAAAGGCCTCTAGAATCATTCGCAGCAAAAAGTTTTATTAGTGATAGAGCTTAGAGCATGGCGGATTCGAAGAAAGTTGCGAAGAATTTTACTCGATAACGCAAAGTAATCGCTATTACCAATTATTCAATCCAGAAGTAAAGCCATCAACAGCCTCATTTTTTCGACGACTCTTATAAACCTCCATCTGTTTCTTTCTTTCATTACGATCACTACCAGCAGCTGCAGCAAGAGTATTTGCTTGGGCAAAGAATTCATCCACAACATCCTGCGATTCCTCTGCAGCATCTACCAAAGGATCACTAAAGTAACGTTCACCTAAACCTGCCATATCTCCACCAATTTGAATCTTGGGAATACCATTGGCTTTGCGCCATTCATTGGAGTCACGGAGAGAATAAGAGCATCCACAATATTCCTGTTTGTAGAATTTCTCGTTTGCAGAAATCTTTGGTGATGGTGTTTTGACAAAGTATGATTTAAGATTTAAGTTTATATCGGGCTAATAATGTAATAAATATTCCAATCATACTACGAACAAAATAAAGGAAAGAAACGTCCACGACAAGAGGACAATCAGCGAAACAGTACATACCTGATACTTTCTCAATGTCATCTCATCCGATTGCCAATTATAAGACCAATATTGGAGTCCTTCGTATTTGAAGGCACAACGAAAACCAGAATCATCGACTTGCTTGGAATCCTTCCATCGCGATGTGGAATTCGTGGTTGCAATTGCATCAAACCCATTTTCATGTGCATAGAGAGCTGTTCGTTCCATTCTCATATCAAAACATTCAGTGCATCTATGGCCTCTTTCTGGATCATATTCCATTCCCTAATGAAACAAAAGATATTTGAATTTATGAATAAGGAAATAAGATAAATTATTTTAGTCATTTGAATGCGATGAAAGGGAGTTTTTCCTTTTCTGAAGCAAAATTTGGAATAGATGGAAATATGACTAACCTTCATTCTTGCGTACCAATTTTCAATATCGTAGTCACAATCCACAAACTCCACATTTATTCTTTTACAATATTCCTTATTTTCGTTCTACGAATTGGTCAAAATATCCAAAAAATATATATAAATGTACATGATTGGAATTGTATTACATCAGTGTATAATGAATTGTTTTACTTACCTTTCGTATCTCATATTCTCGTTTGGGATGAATATTTGGATTGTAAAAAAAGACAACAACCTCATCTACTAAATCAGAAGAACACATTTCTTCTACCATGGCACCTGAGCATGGAGCGCAACAGCTGTGCAATAAGACTTTTTTGACCCCAGGAGGTGGAATAGCATATTTCCCAAAACCATTATTTTGAACTCGCTTTTCTTGAATTCGTTTGCTTGCAGCCAATGCCCATTCAGGTGCTTTGGCAGGAAGTGCAGCCCCCTCACTGAAACTGAGTTCTTGCTTTATTTTTTTAGATGTTGTGGGAGTTTCTTCTGGCATTATTTTGGTATGGTTGGGCTAGCTTCTTGTCGTGGAAGTGGTGTTATTTAATTTTACTTCTCAATTGAAATTGGGAATGGACCTCATTATTCTCACAATTTCAAGCAGCGCTATGTTGATGTATATGAATATCCTTGTGTGAAACATCAACGCCACACATTTTCATTTGTTCAGAGATACGATAAATCTTCAAAAGTAGTTGTGCTCTAATTATATATTTTGAAAAGGAAAGTGACACAACAAAATCTATCCTTGAAATTCCTAAGTAATGACTTGCGCATTTTTCTGCGTAAACTTCTACATTCGTCTGAATATGTGTAAATAGTATGTTGTACTATCTCTAGAGTTTCTGCTGCTGACATCACAATCATTCATCCCCCAAAACTTCTTCTCATCCAAAAGTTAGGTTATGTATAATATATCTAAAAGATGATGTGTATCCATCCGAAAATTATTAACTAGACTTGGCATAAGTACGCACGTAATCAAATCAGCAGTCTCATGGTCAGCAGATGACGTGATGTTTTCAAACAAATCTTCTTCTTTGTTGATCATGACCTTGGTTCAAATTTCGAACCTTCTTCGATTCTCAACTAGGCAATCTTCTGTCCAATATTTCTCGTGTTTTACCAGTCCTCGGTGTCCCTATCGAGCTTCTTCTAAAACCCTTCCCCATTTACATGCCAAACCAAATATCCTCATGAAAATACCAACTGTAGTTAGTTCTCTACATGTCTTCCTCTCCACCGCCGCCAGTGCTAGGGCCTTCTCTGCGGGTAGTGGTATGCCTCCATTGACAAAAATGGCGGACCATATACCTCTTGCCAAAAAAGCAATGAATTACTTTGATTCGTCTCCTGATCCTTTCCATGCCGTACAAACCTCCGTAGATATGTTGATAGAAGCTGGATTTCAAGAATTGGAAGATGTTATGCCTTATACTGGTCAGCTTGTTCCAGGTGAGAATGATATTCAATTACAAATTTATTGGAGTCTATTTTTTAGTCACCAGCATTGGTAACATTTCAATTACAACAAAAATCCGAAATAAAATATAATCGAAAGGAGGCAAATACTTTTTTACTCGTAATAAATCAACTTTGGTGGCATTTTCGATTGGAGAGAAATACAAACCAGGGAATGGCTTTAAAGTCATTGGAGGTCATACTGATTCTCCTAATTTAAAAGTCAAACCCCGTTCCAAACGAGGTGGATCTGGATGTATTCAATTAGCTGTCGAATGTTATGGTGGCGGATTGTGGCATACTTGGTTTGATCGTGACTTGGGTATTAGTGGAAGAGTTCTTGTTCGAAACTTGGAGAGGTAGGGAACTTTTTTTAAGGGGGGTTTTCTGTTTTTATTTTCCTTGTACCAACTCAAACTCTTCTCTCTTACATGAAATTATTTATTTTTATAGAGGAATGATTGAACAGGTAAGTTTGTGTATTGCTAAATGCTACTTTTTTGAGTCTTGTTTATCAAAGTTCTGAATGCGGTCAATGATCTAAAATGAGTATCAAGAACTTTTTACTTATTTCATTTCTGTCTTTTTTGATCACATTGCGTCCTACATTGTTTGGCACATATTTTTCAATGTCAATGCATGGAAACAGAAATTAGTGAAACTTGATCAGGCTCTTCTACGTATCCCAAACCTTGCAATTCATCTACAAACAGCAGATGAACGTGTGGCATTCAAATTGAACAAAGAAAATCATTTAAGTCCAATTCTAGCCACATCTGTCAAAAAGGTATGTTTCTGGATTTTTGATCAACCGGAACAAATTGCAATATGGTGATCAAATTTAATTATGCTTTGCTCTCTAAAAATCATCTAATTCAACTTTGTCCTTTTTAGGCACTGACTGGTAACAAAGAAGATGATGAAGAAGATGGTTGGTCCGAATATCAAGAACCTATTCTTATCCAAATTCTTGCAGAAGAGCTTGATGTTGAGAAAGAAAATATTGTTGATTTCGAATTGAATTTATTCGATACACAAACAGCAGCCTTGGGTACGTAAGCCAACATCTACAATATTATAGTTTTCCAAAGGTGTTAATTGATCCCTTTCTCTAATTTAAAGGTGGGGCATATTCTGAGTTTGTGCATTCAGCAAGGCTTGATAACTTGGCTAGTTGCTTTATTGCAGTTCAAGGATTACTTGATCATGCTGAAGATGGTATTGAACTTGATGAAGATATCGCCCTTGTTGCTCTTTTTGATCATGAAGAAATTGGTAGCAGTAGTACGTAAGTGCATTTGTTTCAACACCAGATTCGTGTCTTCGAACGATTTAATCATGAAATTTCTTAACAATAATTCTTGTTTCTTTCAAACATATTGTAGGACTGGAGCTGGTTCGCCAATTATGGGTGAGGCAGTAAGACGGATTGCTTCTGCCCTCAACTCAGGTGACGGAAATGAAGACTTATATAGTTCTTGCATTCAAAAGAGCTTTGTTTTGAGTGTCGTAAGTTGTTTTCATGTTATCTTTTTCCAAGTTTCTCTTTTTGTAATAATAACTTAATAATATTTTTGTATCCCATCATGAAATTTCATCGAATAAAGGACCAAGGTAAGATTGAAATAAAAACGTCATTGAAATAATTTCTTGAGTTCCAAATATAAAACTTCAATGAATATATCTCCGAAAATGCTTAAAATATCACATTTTCCCTTGTTCTTTCTTAGCTCATGCAATCCATCCAAACTATGCAAACAAGCACGAGAAGGGACATGCACCAAAGATGAATTCTGGTATGGTGATCAAACGAAATAGCAACCAAAGGTATGCAACGAATAGTATCACTGGATTTTTGATGAGAGAAGTTGCGAAAAAGGCAAACTTGCCCCCAATTCAAGAATTTGTTGTTAGAAATGATTGTGGATGTGGGAGCACTATTGGTCCAATCATAAGCTCTTCAACAGGAATCCGTGCCATAGACATGGGCTGTCCTCAGCTTTCCATGCACTCGATAAGGGAGACAATGGGTATCGCAGATTGTAAGTGATCATGTTTACTCATTTCATTCATTCATGCTTTCTTTTACGTCACTTTTAACAAAATCAATCAAACCTGTCTTTTTAGTGACACATGGCCTTGCTCTCTTTAAGTCATTCTTCAAACATTTCCGCGAGGTTGATGCAACTATCGAGAAATGATTCCTTGTTTACTCATTTTGAATTGCATCAATGTAGCTGGCTAAATAATGCATCTGATCCATTTGATATATAGACCTAGTACTACTAGAAAAGAAACGAAGCACAGTTGACAAAAATGACAATCATTTGACCAAGACAAAAAAAAGGACGTTCATAACATAAATACAACGCTTTTATTTGGTAAAAAAAGATCGTAGAGTACAATTTAAATCTATCTTCTTCATTTACTTGTGTAATTTGATATTGCACTATCTCCTACGTTTGTGTGGACGCCCGTGATGCGTATGCCCATGATCTCCATGCCCAGCTGGTTTTACAAATGCCCAATCCACACAAACTATCTTACCAAGAAGTTCTTTTCCGTGTAAAGTATTGATTGCATCCTTTTTTTTACAAAATAAATGAAACGAGAATTTTGAGCAATGTGCATGAATCAAAAGTAAATGCTTAACGAAGCTTATAAGTATCAGTCATACCTGTGCGTCTGTGTATTCTTCAAATTCAATAAGTGCGTATCCTTTCACAAAACCGGTTCTTCTATCGCGATTGACTTTGATTCTTTTAACCCGCCCAAAATCAGAAAAAGGATCTAAGAGATCTAGAAAACAAAGAAATTGGATAAATATTATGATTATTTTCGCAATCCAATGAAAATGTCAACAGAGCAAAATACTAATGAACTAACCATCTTCTTGTGCTTCCTCGTGTATTCCCGTCACAAATAAAATCCATCCTTCAACAGATCTCTGTGGACCTGTTCCTCTACCGCTACCATTAGATATGTGATTTTCTGATCTTTTCGACGAATTTTTTTCTTTTTTGGTAGTTGATTGACTTTCCATTTTTATATATGCAAAGATTGTGATTTTGTTGTTGCAAGTGGAGCAGTTAAAGTACTCGCTGTCAACAAATATTGTAATTTGCAGCAACTGCACATATTTACGTCATAATTGTTAAAAAAAAAGAAAAAGGGGTCCTAATAGTTTCTATTCGAGACGGAGAATTGTTCAAACGGACCTAATTCATATTTTTCCTATTTTAATAATGATGGGTCGATGAACTTTTTTATGTAAGAAGACCACTATACGAGAACTTGCTGGACATGCATATACATCAAAAGACTTTGTATTGAAGATGCAATTTATTTTCCTTCTAAAGAATAACAATTTTCATATCTTAATTCAGGTTTGAACGAACGCGTGATAATAATTCTTTATTCCGATTCAGGAAAATCTACTCTTCGTCATCAAAATCCTTACCAAGAGGGCCAGTTACACAATAGTACTTTTCATTGTCAGAGGCAATACAACTTTTGGCTAATGCTACAGCAACGCTCTGTGTCATAATAACTGAATTATTCTGATTGCCAACATCACAAAGAAGAAAGTCTTATTAATTCATCCAAAAACTCAGTGTTTTGCCATTTTCTTTCCAAGAAAAAGGGGACAATACATATGACCCGGTCTCATTGCAATCGTTTTCTTCAAACATCATACAAAATAGTCTCCAACTGCGCTCTTCCAGAAGCATATCCCTTGCCTCTACTAGGTCCAATACCGTCTTTCATATTTTGCAGGGTCATTTCCTCTGGAACGTCCTTACTATGGGACATAAAAATAGTTTCAAGGATATCTTCGGGATAACTCAATCATTTGATATCTGGAAATAGACGATAAAAATTTGAGGTCGATTGTTCTAAAGATATTTTGGATGGAAAGAAATGTACTTACAATTGTAGGTTTCATTAAAACAATCTGGTTGATCAGCTCTAAGATCTGTCTTGAAGTGCTCTATAGCTTTCTCTAGGTTGTTTCTACCTGTCATAATAACATTACTTGCTTTAAGAGCGGTTTCAAGTCTTAGACTCTCCCTTTCTGCGGAGGTTGTAAGAAAGCATGTTGCTAGTATCGCGATGGGGTTACAAATCTTCATTGTTAAAGAAATACAAAATAGGCAAATGATTTTGGATCTCGTATTATCGATAAGTTATGGCATGTTGAAATGAAAAGATAGCAAAGTTCCATAATATCTTTTAGATATTTATTGCATGCATCATATATTCTGGATCAAACAATACTCCTAATATTTTTTATAGTTAAGTATTCTCAATAATATGAATAGGTATATGAATAATAATAATAATAATAATAATCAGAAACTTGCTTTTAAGAGCTTTTAGTTTTCACGATCTAATATATTTTTCGTGGAGAACTACGAGGTGAAAATCATTTGTTACACAGTCTTTTCGTTTTGATCTGGGTTTTGATTTGTTAAAGAAAGATAAGCAGCAGTAAAACTAAACAACAGATAAGGTAAAAAACTGATTCGATGTGGAAAAAAGAGGCATCGGAAGAAAGTACATTCAGGAATTTAGTTGCTACGATCTAGAGAGTTTTTCAAAATAATTCCGAGTTTTGGCCATATTTAATATTTAGACAGCAGTTTATTGAATCTTTTGGTCTTCGGTACCATATGTACGATATGAATATGCGTTTGAATTGGTGAATAAGCATTCGCGTCCTTAAATGGAATCTGCAGTAATGCCACAGATGTGATCATAATATTATCATATCTAATTTCTATGGTAAAATCAACTAAAGTACTAAAAAAACACATATGTATCATATATGTATCATATATTTGTTTTACGGAGGTTTGGTGCGGTCGGTTCGTTAAAGCAGGTACCGCAGGGACAGATTTTCGTGTTCCAAGGCAGCCAAAACTTGACACTAATTTCCCAAGTTGCGAAGAAACGAATGGATGAACACTCATGACCACATCGATGTCAGTCATGACAATCCAAATGAAAAAAAGCCAATATTAGTTGTACCAAGACGCTTAACAAAGATTGCGTACTCTATAGCACTCAAAAATGATTTAGTACCTAGAAAATGGCATTTAGAAGGACAGCATGGATCTCGTACTCACGCAGTAGGTGAAAGCATGGGATTTCCTTTAATATCAACAGATTTCACAATGGATTTAATTGTAAAATCTCAACCACTTTATTTTGAAGAGAACTTAATTTCCTATTTACCAACAAACGACATCAACGAGAGCTCCTCTATGCATGACTTACTTCGTGTCAATGGTGCGAAAGTAATTTATGATGTAATCGATCCAACACATGTGAAAGTTCCGAAGATGGAACACATTGATGCTACATTTCATTCAGAAAAAAAAGGTAAAGCACCCTTATTTGCAGTGTCATTTCTTAAATTGCTAGATGATATCAATGCATGTGAGAATGATAAGACTAAGCTAATAGTTCCAGAACCAGAAAATATCAACTTTACATTTGCGGAATTGTTTGCGGGCATTGGTGGATTTGGTGTAGCTTTAGAATCTCTTGGTGGGAAATGTGTCTTTGCTTCCGAGATATCTAAAGCATGTGTCAAAACATACGAAAGAAACGTTAAATCTCTTCCAGCAAATGGAGTATCGGGAGATATTTGGACTATAAAGGGAAAAGATATACCCCATCATGATTTGTTGGTTGGTGGATTTCCCTGTCAAAGTTTTTCGTCACTGGGTGATCAACCTGGTTTATTGGATGATAAGAAACGACCTTCCAAATTATCTGAAAAAACACATGTAAATGTGAGTGAGAATGATCATCACGTCATTGATCCAAATATTGGTGGAAGAGGACAATTGTACACACAAATAGTGAGAGTGTTAAAAGAATGCAAGCCTAAAGCGTTCATACTCGAAAATGTACAAGGATTACTTTATACTGATAATGGAGAGGCATTAGGGACTATTATTCATGATTTAGAGGGAGCTGGATATATAGTATCTAAGGAGGTTTGTTCGTCTAGATGTTTGACCGCACAATCTAGGAAACGACTGTTTATTGTCGGATTATTATTAGAAGAGATGGAAACCCCATACGCACCATTTGAATTTCCTTTCATCCCAGACCTTGGATTACGCGCTCAAGATATCCTCCTAGACGAAACTGAGGTCCTTTGTGCTTCGAATGAAATCGTAACACCAAATTCGCATTTACAACGAAATAAAGAAAGTGAAAACAACGATGTTCATTCACCTACGATATTTCATGTAACGGATCAACAAATGCATCAATTACGAAATAGATCCAAAGCGTGGAAACCTGCTAAGCTCGCTTGGAACGAAAAGGTTTGTGATACAATTGATTCGCACTATGGGAATTCCGTAGGAAAAGGTCATTCACAACTTGTTCCGTGTAAGGCACCAATTTATCCACGACGATTCACGCCTAGAGAATGTGCGCGACTCATGGGATTTGGTGAAAGCTTTATGATAGAGAAACGTAACTCGGGTATAGAGAATAAAAATAACAATGATGATGACGAAAACAAACGTCTACAACAGGGACCATTAGCATACATTAAGGAGCAATACCGTATGTTTGGGAATGCAGTGTGCCCTCCAGTAATTGCAGCTTTGGCAGGTGCTGTATTGGCCAGATGTGAGAATATTCAAGGATACTCTAACCATGATGATTGGGTTGAATTCGGTAGGATGACAGGCTGTCGACTTGCCTTTGATTCTATATCACCACGACAAAGAGCTACAGTCCGGGATCGTTTATCAATTTCATGAAATTCATTGCTAAAAAAATGAGAGTTCATTAATATTTGGTGTTAATTCATTATGTTAATAATACAAATTTACGCTTCAAGCTCTTCATAATGTGAACATTCCAAGACTATTTTGGTTCACTTCATTTTATAGAAACACTTTCATCTTTACTATTATTCTCATGCTGTTTTCTTGAGAGAGATATCAAAATTGAGATGAAATACATATATTCCTATACGGATATTGCTGAGATTTCTAAAATTCGACGTGCCTTAAAAAAAGGAACAAAGTTCAACTTAAACGCACGTTAGGAATGGTACAAGTCAGCCGTGTGACAATCTTACGTTAATTTTTGCCAGATTCAATTTAAACTACACACATAACCATTATATTATTTATTATACATGTCATTCAAGAAGTGATGAATCAGATTTTATCGTCAAGGTTATCAGCTGTTTTTTTATCATATATCTTATTCTATTGCAACTGCGTCTAAAGTTTGTGAATATAACAAAGTTACATTCCTTCTCCTCAATAATGATTAATTTTCGAACTGTGCTAGTGACATTCATCGCATTCGCCACGCTGACAGATGGTTTTGTGTACAACATTGACCCACCGTTTCAAAAGTCTTTCAGCTCAAATTATCAAAGTCATCTGGAAAAGATCAACACAAAGTTTCTCCCATTGAAAATGTCTGAATCAGATAATGAATATTCTCGCGAAATCAGATTGAGAGAAGAGGCAGAATCGCCGTTTCGTAAAGTACGGTTCTTAGTGTATTATAATCTTCTCGGGGGTGCGTTTGTTTCGCTGGCTGTTTCGGTTGCTAGAATTGCCGCTGCCCTATCTGGGGTCAATACTGATTTAATGCAGGAAAGCGTCACGAAT